>Ga0228536_1000049_pt1 | contig 286596 bp, 270 predicted proteins | sample SJ1Smetagenome_FD_168611 | JGI IMG/M metagenome (GOLD analysis project Ga0228536, IMG submission 168611) | Enriched culture of PCE-dechlorinating microbial communities from Ithaca, New York, USA - SJ1.S | ecosystem: Engineered > Modeled > Simulated communities (microbial... > Unclassified... | reverse complement strand
CTATCTGCGCCCCCTTCCAGGCGTGATCGCCCTGAACAAAGTTCATGGGACCAAGAATCCCAATCTTGATTGTTCGTGCATCAGCGCACAACGGCGTGATTGAAAAAGCAACCACCCATAGCAACAACAACGTACCCAACATCCATCTTCTTTTGCTCACATGTTTTTTCATCACATACTCTCCTTCGCTCTTGTTAAAAACAAAAACCTCTTCCTCTCACAAACCCACCGCCAGAAAATCAATTAGAGTTTCTACCGATGCTGTCTCTTTAAATGAAAAATCTGTGCGCTTACCTAAACCCGCCTCATTACATACCGAGATAACTCTTTCGGACAACTTCATCGGCAAGTAATTCATCAGGAGAACCTTCCGCCATCACCTGTCCCTGAGAAAGAACGTAATGCCTCTTGGCCAAATCAAAAGCAAAACCCATATCCTGTTCTGTCATCAGTATCGTAATACCCATACCGTGAACATCTTTGATCCGATCAAAGAGATCTTCTTTAACTTTGGGTGCCAAGCCAACTGACGGTTCATCAATCAGCAATAACTTTGCCTGAGCCATGAGAGATCGCCCAATTGCCAACATGGTTCTCTCTCCACCTGATATAGTCCCGGCAACTTGTTTTTCTCTTGCTTTCAATACGGGAAAAAGACTGAAGACCCGTTCCATATTCTCTTCTATGAGCTGCTTATCTTTGGTGTATAAATGCGCGCCTGCTTCTAAATTCTCTTTGATCGTCATTTCACGGAAAGGCCTTCCTCTTTCGGGACACAGAACCATCCCCTTTCGAACAATCTCATGGGCACGTAGATTAAACATTTCCTCGCCTTCATATTTTACACTGCCCTGCAGAGTGATTTTACCCCCTACGGTCCCCTTTAACGCATCTTTTTCCCATTTAATCAGACCGGCAACAGCTTTAAGAAGGGTTGTTTTTCCGGCACCATTTGGACCCACAAGTCCCACTATTTCCCCTTCATTTACATGCATACTCACATTATTGAGCACCATAGCCCGATCATAAAGCACTGTGAGATTACTGATTTCGAGTTTCAAGGCTTTTTATCTCCTTTCCAATGTAGGCATGAATCACTTCTTTGTTGGCCACCACTTCTTGGGGGGTACCGCTGGCAATGACTTTGCCAAAGTTCAACACAATGACACGGTCCACAATGGGCATAATATCTGCAAGCTTATGTTCAACAATCATCATTGCGGGACCCTCGCTATGGAGCCTGCCGAAGCGACCACCTTTATGCAACCGCTTCAACGACTTAGCTATAAGCTTTGTCTCAGCGGGATTCAAACCACCGAAAGGTTCATCCAACAGAAGGAGGTCCGGCTCTGTGGCAATGGCCCTAGCCAGTTCGAGCCGTTTAAGGTCGCCGTGTGACAGCACAGAGGCAGGCTCCAAAGCGAGATCCGATATGCCGCAGAATTCCAAGGCATCCCGCGATCTAAGTTCCACTGTTTTAACCCATTCACCCCTCCGTCGGGACCTGGCCGACAAACAGGGAACCATTACATTGGCAACAACCGGTAAATTCCTGAAAGGTTTAACAATTTGGAAAGTACATGCCAATCCCTTATTTACGTTTTTCGAAAGAGCCTGACCGGTAATATCATGCCCCTTAAAAAATACTTTGCCTGAAGTCGGTTTCAGTATGCCGGCAATTAGTCGAATAGTTGTGGATTTGCCCGCACCATTAGGCCCTATCAATGCCACCATTTCGTTCCGGCCGATTTGGAAGCTGACATCATCAATCGCCTTCAATCCGCCAAAGCTCTTGCAGAGGTTTTGAACCTCCAGGAAAGGCGTTGAAGTTTCCGTATTATTCGACATCTTCCCTTATCTCCCTTCTCGATACTTTACCGATATCCGTTTTCGGTATCTCACCGACAAACTCAATTATTTTAGGTATCTTGTAATGGGCTAATTTATCCTGGCAGAATTTCACAATCTCCGTTTCATTGATTCTTCCTCTGGCGTCTCCTTCCAAAACTATAACTGCCTTGACGTTATGCCCTACAAAACGATCCGGAACACCGATTACACCCACTTCCTTAACATCTGGATGGGTTTTAAGGACCTCTTCCACTTCACGGGCAAAAACTCTTAACCCCTTGTACTTGATCAAATCTCTTTTTCGGTCGTAAACGAAAAAGCGTCCGTTTTCATCCATATTGCCGAGATCTCCTGTACGCCACCAGCGTATTCCATTGATAAATGCTTCGCAGGCCTTGGTGGCGTCTTCTCTTTTCCAGTACCCTTTGAGAGTCACCTGGGGACCCCAGCTTACTATTTCCCCCATTTCTCCAACGGGCAAGTACTTGTCTTCATCCGGGTCCAAAATTGCTGACATAGTCCCGGGAATAGGAACACCAATGGAACCATATTGTTCGTTGCCTATCGGACTCATATGCGTGGTTGCCGTGGTCTCCGTCATTCCATATCCTTCCACAATTTTCGTTCCCGTACGCTCTTCCCAGTCCCTCGCCGTCTCTTCATGGAGAGAATCCGCTCCAGCAAGAATTACTTTAAGTCTTTTCCAAGGCACCCGATCTGTTTTCTCGTAGTCCTTTAACATTTCGTACATTGTCGGAGCCCCCAAGAAGAATGTCGCCTTGTATTTAACGATAGCCGATATGATGTCGTCTATCTCCGGCGACGTGATGGACACTTGAGTATATCCCATTAAAATGCCGATGAATACAGCGATGCTCTGTCCTGCCGCATGATAGTAAGGCATATAGGCAATCAAAGTTTCTTCGCCTTCATACAGCGTAGGCATAAAACTTTTAACTTGATTTACATTGGCAATGGCATTCGCATGGGTAATCATGACTCCTTTAGGTGGCCCCGTAGTTCCACCTGTATAAGGAAGCACTAGTAAATCCTCTTCCGGATTTATTTTAACCTTGGGTGGGTTCGGAGCAGACTTCTCAATAAGCTCATGAAGATTGTAAAAGCCTTCCTTGCGAAATATTTCAGGGGCAGGAGCCGCCATCTTCTGATAAACTCCCCGAAGAATGCTTTTCCCCATAAACTTTGTTAACTTCGGAAGCGAGTCTGCTACATTGGTAAGAATCACATGTTTAAGTTTAACTCCACTTTGTTCCACGCTTTCATAGAGAATATCCTGACAAATTATACTTTCCGCACCACTGTCTTCAAGTTGATGTTTGATTTCACTGGAAACGTAAACCGGACTGATAGGCGTGACCACTGCGCCAATTTTTACGGCTGCGTAGAAGCTTATTATATATTCTGGTGTATTGAGTAACAAAAGAGCTAAACGGTCACCTTTGCGGATACCTAGCGCCGCAAGACTAGTCGCAAACCTATCCACCTTGTCTTTTAATTCCTTAAAGCTAATCGTCTTACCATAAAAGATGATTGCTGATCGATTTTTCCATTTAGCCACAGTATCATCAAAGACCTCGCCCACCGACTTGTTTGGAAAATTCACTTCCGGGTTTATGCCACTCGGATAAAGCTTGAGCCAAGGTCTCTCTTCATAAATTGATTTCACTTTAAACACCTCCTTAAAGATTTATACATTAGTTTTCTGTTTTAGCCGCAAAGGAGCTCTACATGCCCTACATTTCTTGCGGGTAAAAGCATTTATCAACTTGCACCGAGGACATTCAATCTCGAGCTTGTCCAAAATCCATACAGAAATTCCTTCGGGCATAATCATAAGGGTTGCAATAAGAACTACCCCAAAGACAATGTATCGCAGTTGCTCACCCCAAGGCACCGCAGACATAAGCTCTAAAAGGGGATAGAGGATAAAGACACCCACAACCGGACCATATATTGTCGTGATTCCTCCAAATATCGTCCATAGAATGGCTTGAAAAGAGAAAAAAAGTTCTAACGTCGATGGCGCAGCAATCCGCATATAGTGCGCGTAAAGACCTCCGGCAATCCCCGCAAAAAAAGCGCTCAGTGCAAATGCTATGAATTTTTGCAGCGTCGTATTAATCCCAGAAGCTCGTGCGGTAATCTCGTCTTCCCGAATGGCATGAAGAAGAATTCCCAGCCTGATGACCTTATTTTTTGTGTCCATCAATTTCCATATAAGCAAAGAGGACACCGTAAAAATCACGGCAACGATGTAGTATTCAGCAATTCTGGAAGAAGCAAGCCTATCAATACCCGATATGCCAAGTTCTCCACCAGTAAAATTGGGAAAAGCAAAGAAAATTCCAAGAAGAATTAATGGGAATGTTAACGTAACCAAACCAAGATAAAACCCTCTGAGCCGCAATGCCGGGATACCTACGACAAGCCCCACAAGCACAGCGACAATAGCTCCAAAAGGAATAGTTATCCACGGCGAATAATGTAAATGAACATTTAACAAGCCAGCAGAATAGGCAGATACTCCAAAGAACAAAGCGTGCCCCAAATTAAGCTGACCAGTAAAGCCCGAAAGCAAGTCCCAACTTATCGCGAACAATGCAAATATCGTTGATAGTACAATAATCCCCAAAAAATACTCATCATCTGTTATGAATGGAGCGCAGAAAAGGACTATAAAAAAAATTAAGGCAATAACTCTGCCAGGAATCGCGAAGATTGCTTGTCTGACCCAATTGTAAAACATGTATAAATAATTCATTGTTATAACCTCTCCTCTTCAAAAACCACGCCAAAAAGACCTTCCGGTCTTAACAATAACACCAGCACCATAACGCCCATGGAGACAGCTCCTTGCAAAAACGCACCACCGGGAACAAGGAAGATAACTACAGTCTCGATGAAACCCAGTATAAACGCTCCAAGAACGCTGCCGCCAATGCTGCCTAGGCCTCCAAGCACGACAGCTGCAAGTACAATCGCTAAAGGTTGCTGCCACATCAGAGGCGAAAGCATATAAATAGGAGCTATTACGCCGCCAGCCAAACCGGCAAGCCCTACAGATATGGCCATAACAATCAATAAAATACGATCTACGTTCATACCCATTAAATTTGCTATTTCTCTGTCCTCGGCCACAGCACGAATGGCCGTTCCTAAACTTGTTTTTTTAAATAACACCCAAAGCGCAACCAAAATACACCCCGAGGTACAAATTGCAATTAAGTGTTGATAAGATACCCTCAGACCCAATATTTCCAGAAAACCTCGGGCAAAGGGAGGTACGCCTCGGTAGTGACCTCCAAAGAATATAAAAAGAAGTTCTTGAAATATGATAGCTAGAGCAACTGAAATAATCATTACTGCAGTATCGTGGTGTTTTATTCTGTTGAAGAACAAAATAAAACATAAAATACCAAGCACTGTCGTCAGTATAATAGCCGCTACCAGAGAAACTGGAAGCGGCAGCCCAAGCATGGATGTTGCGTAAAAAATCATGTATGCTGCAACCATGTAGAAAGCCGTATGGGCCATGTTCATTATCTTCCCTACACCGAAGATCAACGAAAATCCTACAGCGAGAACGGCATAAATACCTCCCGAAACAAGACCATTAATAATTATTTTTGATAGCATTACACCCACCTTTACAATTTATTTGTTCACAATATCCTTAATTTCATCCAAGGAACTGCTAGGATCCAATACTGCAAAGCTAAGCAAATTGATCACCTCGTTGATCTTTTGCATCATATCAACTTGGCGGTCCTTGTGAAGGACAAACCATCGAAACGCCAGATTATTGAAAGTTCCGATAAACATGTTTCGAAACACTCTCGGACTCACTTCTTTACGGAAATAACCTGTGGAAATGCCTTCTTCAACGATTTGCTCAATGGCCGTTAAAAAATTAGCAAAAAAATCAATTTGTTTTGTTAGGTAAAAATTTCTGGAAAGCTGAATTTGGATTAGGAATACCTTCAAAAAATCTCGTTTGCTAGAGAAGGCAGAAAAATAATACTCAGTAAAGCGGCGCAGTTTCCTGACCGGGTTTTTGATTTCAAACACCTCGGGAAGGTCATGAATGACTTTACTAAAGTGTCTGTTGGATATAGAAAGCAGAAGATTTTCTTTGTTCCCAAAATATTCGTAGACAGTGCCTTCCGCAACTTCAGCCAGTTTAGCAATTTCGGCTACCCGCGCTTTGTAAAAACCGTTTTCTGCAAAAACTTTCTCCGCCGCGTTCAGAATTCTATCGGCTTTAAACTCTTCTAAGTTTAAAGGAAAGGCTAAAATTCCAAGGATAAGCAACATAATGACATCCAAGTCAGGTACAACCGCATCAATTTCCTTCGATGCCAGGAAACTTATCATTTCACATCCTATCAATCCGAGCACCATATCACGAACCAGGTGCAGGTCCACGTCTGAGCGGAAGATACCCTGCTTTACACCTTCCTCCATGCACCGTACAAGGATCTTCGCATATTCCCTGATAAGCTCATAACCCGGAGTCTGATAAAAGTCCGCAGACGAAAAACAATCGAGATAAAGGATTTTGGCGTATTGCGGATTCGATTCGCAATACCAGAGATAAAACCAAATAGTTTTACGCAGGCGGGAAGCTGTATCTTCTATTCCCTGCAGGTGACTGTCCAGCAAAGATAAAAAATCACCCTTCCTTTCACCGGGAATAGAGAAGACAATATCTTCCTTTCCCTTGAAGTATTTGTAAATAATTGAATCAGACAGGCCAGCGGCTAAGGCGATTTCCGAAATAGTTGAATCACTAAGTCCTTTTTCTGAAACAACAGCCTCTGCAGCAGTTATAATACTTTGTCTTTTCGCTTTTGCCTTCATTTTTACCATACCCTATGGCAAATAAATTTACGTAGAACTTATTGCGATTTGTTTGAGGCCTTCCACTCTGTTATTTTGAACTTTCCTTTAAACAAAAAAAATATGCATGTCAAGAAAAAATGTTATAACCTGGTAAAAATAGAAATTATGAGTATTATTCACAAATAATAAGTTCTTACTAGATGTTATAAATTTGTATAAATTATTAATTTGTTTTATTAAATACTTACATGTTTTTAATAATATGAGGTGGAGTCAAAAAAACCTTGACAATATGATTTTTATAAGTCAAATACCATCATCAGGTTTAAATTTTGATTAAAACTTATAGAATGACTCAATCATAATAAGAATTGTTGCACGCGGATTTATCTAGTATAATTATATATTTTAAGGAGGAGGTTTAATTAATGAAGACAAGGATAACCGAAATTCTAAACATCAAACACCCTATTGTGCTCGCAGCTATGGCGTGGGTCACAAACGCGGAAATGGTTGCGGCAATTTCGGAGGCGGGAGGTCTCGGTACCATAGGACCAAATGCCGGCGCTCGAGTGGTTACACGCGACGTGCAGGAAACAGGCGAAAGGTTCCGCAAACAAATCCAATCCGTGAAAAAATTTACAGACAAGCCTTTTGCGGTAAATTTTGTCGTCAGCGCGGGTGGACTGGAGAAAAAATTCAGCGAATGCTGTATGAAAGTAGCCATGGAAGAACGCGTTCCCGTGGCTATAGTTTCGCAAGGAAGTCCGTCAGCGTATACAAAACAACTTCAAGAAGCCGGAATGAAAGTAATACACGTGTGCGCTTCGGTTACCCACGCCTTGAAGGCCCAGAAAGCTGGAGTAGATGCTATCGTCGCCTCTGGTACGGAAGGAGGCGGTCACAGCGGTTTCGACCAAAACACCACCTTCTGCCTGGTTCCACAGGTAACACGCGCCGTGAAAATTCCGGTCATTGCCGGCGGGGGAATAGCAAACGGCCGTCAGTTAACAGCGGCGCTTGCCCTCGGTGCGGAAGGAGTCTACGTAGGAACACGTTTCATTGCCACACGTGAATGTCCGGCTCATGAAACATTCAAAAAGGTCATCGTAAACAGCAAAGACGGTGATACCGTCTCTATCCGCCACGGAATGGTGGCAAAACCAGGAACCGGCAATAGGGAATTCACGGACGAACGGCGGGGCTCCTTGAGAATGGTACTCACTGATAAGATCCGAGAGATTCTTATTCAGAAGGCGGGGCATATTGATTTCAATGACCTGTCGCTGGGTCAGGATCCGGTACCCATGGAAAAGGGCGGCAGTGCCACGGCGGCCGCATTGATTTATGGCGATCCATCAGTGCCTTTCTGGGCGGCGGGACAGAGTGTAGGATTGATCGATGAGATAATATCATGCGCCGAGGTTATCAAGCGAATGATGGCGGAGGCGGAACAAGCCCGGCAAAATCTCGCGAATATGTCCTGATCATTAAAGTAGCAGCAAGAAAAAAAGAGAATTAAGGACAGGAATTTTTTTGTCGAATGTTCTCGGAGAAAAGATATGGTCTTAAGCAAGACAGGCGATGGAACATTTGAAATACCGCGAATCAAAAGAAACTCTTCAGATGTGGCAAAAAAGTATGACACAATGAGTTTACGGAGAATGCTCAGGAGGTTCAAATCAGCTAAGAATAATTTTGGTTGCTCTAACAAGGTCACTTCAGATGCTTTCTCCAAAACTACACTCTATTTGGCTAATAAAAAGATTATCTTTTTTAATCACATCCACTGTCTCTCCATGGTAATTTTCCCCGTGAATTTTTTCGTTAAAAAAACTGGTCTGCTCCTCTTTTCACAATTTTTAACAATATAGTACCGACAAAAAGGTACATCTAATCGACTATTAGGAGGAAAAAATCATGACTGAATCAAGCCGAAACAATCATCCCCTCTATAGTGAAATTCGTTCCATCGTCGGCCCAGAACACGTTACCGTTGATGAGTTCTCCAGAAGGGCCTACACAAGGGCTCCTTTTTTCTCAATGGGTGCCGGTGGCAGAGGGAAAACACCAGGTATTGCCGTAAGGCCCGGCAGTACAGAGGAAATCGCGGAAATTGTAAAACTGGCCAACAAGAGCCGTATACCCATCGTGCCAAGAGGTGGAGGAGGGAGTGTATCTCCATTCCCTCCACTGTATATTGGGGGCGATGACAATATTTTGCTGGACACCCAAAGACTGAACAGGATTAATATTGATACGGAACATATGACCGTCACAGCTGAATGCGGTGTTATTCTATCCGCCCTTGCCGAAACAGTTAGAAAGAAAGGATTCCAAGTCCACACCGTGGATGTTCCTATCCATATGGACTCGGTGGGCGGAGTTTTGAGCGGATTCGTGGGTGGCGGCGAGCCATCAGACATGGCCACTTCAGGCACCATGAACAACTATCTTCTGGGGCTGAAAGTTGTTCTGCCAACCGGTGAAATAATACAAACCGGCGGCGGTCCCGGAACCAATATCCACCAGGAAAAATTTTTACATCGTGATGCCGGCGGTCCGGACATGACAGGTATGTTTATAGGTGATGGGGGGGCCTTCGGTATCAAAACTGAAGCCACCTTTAATATTTTCCCTCAACCCAGTATTTACCTGCCGGGGATCACGGACATGGGTGGTGATGAAAACATGTGGAAAGCGTTCGATGAATTAGTCAAAACAGCGCCATACCCTTACACTCGACTATTGTCATTCCGCGAAGGGAACGGGCCCTGGTACTTTGTGCATGTTATTCGCGCGCACTCACAAGAAGAAGCCGACGCCAAGAAAAAAATCCTGCAGGATATTTGCCGCAAAAATGGGGGAAAAGCTGCCACGGTCGGCGATCAAATTATGCAAATCGCCGGCATGTTTTCTGCGCGACGGCTCGGCCAACAGACTCTCCCCGTAGGCTCCACCATGACCTATTTCGGAGAAGCGTTAGTCCCCAAGCCCCGCTCGCTGGAATACTTAAAGGAACTTAACGCCCTTTTAGACGAAACGGTAGGCGACTTGGATATCTATAAGCGTGTAGATTTTGTGGTGCCTTACCTTAGAGCTACCACCATCACAGGGATTTTACTTTATTTCGGTAAAGGAACTACACGAGATGAGGCCAGCCAGAGAATGGCTAAAACGGCCGTAAAACGTATGGAAGAGCTTTTTACAAAATACGGCGGCTGGACAGAAACCCACCAGGGAACGAGTTTCGCACATACCGCGTCTGCGTGGTCTCCCACGTACAAGTCCTTTATGCAAACTATCAAAAAGACACTCGACCCTAATGATATTTTAATGCCAGGTTTATGGAGGATTTGACATGGAAACAAAACATCTGAACGAACTCAGAGAGAATATTTTTAAATGCATGGGCTGCGGCATCTGCCGAGGTGTATGGGAAAGGAAAGATGAAGCTATGTGCCCGGTATGGGCCACATGTTTGGGATTTGAAGACAGCACACCCCGGGGCAGGGTTACAGTGGCCCAAGATATACTAGACGGCGTGATTGATTATTCCATGCCTCTGGCCGAATCACTGTATCGGTGTACCGACTGCGCGTGTTGCGCAACTACATGCGACGCAATGGATCCCGCGACCGGGAAACCGATCGTGGACGTGCCTAAAATAGTCGTAGCTTCCCGTATGGACATTGTGGAAAACTCGCTGGTTCCCCCGCCTGTAAGAAACTATTTGAAAGCCGTCTATGTAAACGGCAATCCATATAAGTTGCCTCAAGAAGACAGAGGAAAATGGGCAAAGGGAACGGAGATACCCGTATTTTCCGGCCAAGATTACCTTTTTTATGTGGGTGACGTCGGCTCATACGATGAACGCGGTCAGAAAATGGCTCGCTCTGTGGCAACTCTTCTGATAAGGTTAGGAGTTTCCTTAGGAATTCTGGGAAACAATGAATTAAGCGACGGTAACGACGTTCGCGTGGTAGGAGAATTTGGGCTGTTTCAACACTTAGCTGAAAGCAACATCAGCACCTTCAAAGACGCCGGAGTTCGAAAGATTATTTCTCTTGACCCTCACAGCTACAATGCATTCAAGAACCACTATCCTCAATTTGGAGCTAATTTTGAAGTCTTTCACTACACTCAAATTTTAGATGACATTATACGCGACAGCAAACTTTTTAAGGCCAAAGGTAACAACATAAAACTTACCTATCATGACCCATGTTATCTGGGACGACACAACGGTCTCTATGAACCGCCTCGCAATATACTGAATAAAATTCCTGGACTTGAACTGATAGAAATGGACCGCAATAAGAAAAGCGCGTTTTGCTGTGGCGGCGGCGGCGGTAATTTCTTCACGGATATGATCGGTGGTGAAACTAACAGCCCCAACCGTATCCGTCTCCGGGAAGCTCTTGATACTGGAGCACATATTCTAGCCGTAGCATGCCCTCTTTGCGCAAAAATGTTCGAAGACGCTATCAAGGCGGAGAACTTGGAAGCGCGTCTGTTAATTAAAGACATTTCCGAGATAGTTCAGGAAGCTATCCAAGGTTAAGGAGAAAGGATTCAATATGAAAAAAGACAAGAACAAAATAAAACAATTGCTTGTATCCATCGTAGGCCAGGAGAACATCTCCGGCGAAATACCAGATCTAATTCCTTATATACGGGATTCCTATTCCACCATGATGGGTCGAAATATTCCCCTTCCCGACTTCGTTGTCATGCCCGAAACCGTCGATGAGGTTCAGAAAATAGTGTTACTTGCCAACGACTATCTCATCCCTATCTATCCGCGAAGCATTGGTGTCAACATCGCCGGTTCTGCCCTGCCATATAAAGAAGGTGGAATCGTTCTGGATCTTAAGCGCATGAACAAAATTTTGGAAATCAATGAGGACACAATGACTGCAACCATACAGCCTGGTGTCACGTGGGGACAACTCCGGAAGGAAGCCAACAAGAAAAAACTGGATATCATCCCCATCGGAGGCCCTTATCAAACAAGCCCTGTTGGTAATCACTTGCTTACCAATATCACGCCATATTCTTCCAAGTATCACTGTGACCGGGCGATGACGCTGAAAGTGATTCTGCCCAACGGAAAAATATTGCGTACGGGTTCTTGGGCAAGTGAGCACGGGGGCGACGCCAATCCTTATTTCCGCTATGCCTATGGTCCGGATATCACCGGAATGTTTCGGGGCAGTCTCGGCAACTTTGGAATCATCGTGGAAATGGTTGAACGGTTACGTCCTGTAGCTCCGGTAGAAAAAGAAATCGTTTTTGGTTTTAAGGAGCTCGGGCCCTGCCTCAAGGCATTGCAAGCTATCGAACGGCTGGAATTCACCAGAACCTGCCAAGTGTACAACAACATTCTGTCGGCACACTTGTGTTTGGCGCCGCACCGAATCAAGGAACCAGGCGAGCGGGAAAAACTTTTAGCAAAGTTGCCCCCCTATCAACTGGGTATCGGACTCGGAGGCACGGAAGAAATGGTTGCGCTTTTTGAAAAAATCACGGCGGAAGAAGCGGGCAAACGCGGTGGGTATTCCGTTCCTGTGGAATTAGAACTTGAATCGGTGGCCAAAGGAGCAAGCCGGGCCATCATGCACATGTATGCCCCCTTAAGTGGATTCGCTGCAATTATCGGCTGTCTCCCCATTACGCACGTGGCAGAAATAAATGACATCGTTAAGGAAGCTGTAAAGAAATATGATGTTCGTGACCCTCTCACTGGCGAGCCTCAGGAGCACGAGCTCATTGTGATTCCTTATGACCGCAGTTCCACGGTTTATGTGGAACAAGAAATTCTCTATGATCCGGCTGCGGACAGAGCAACCCTTGAGCCCGTGATGCAGTGCTTAAGAGAATGTTACGCGAAAATCGTCGTCCAGTACGGGGCATCACATACCATTCCCAATAAAACGCTGATGAAAATGTTGGTTCCTTCCTACGGCGAATTATTGGTCAACTTTAAAAAAATGGTTGACCCCAACGGCATCATGCTGCCTGGTGGACCCTATTCCTTGGAATAGCACACGGGCATCTGACGTCAAGATTATAGAACATTTGACAATTATGAACAGGAGATAATTTTATGTTAACTGATTACAGAAGCACAATTTATCATTGTCTTAAGTGTGGTGCGTGTAAACAAGCCTTCGATATATATATGCCCATCTGTCCATCGGGCATGAAATACGGCTTTGACTCGCACTATGCAATCGGGCGTATTAGCCTGGCCAGAGCCATCATTGACGGGGAGATAAATCTCGATACCGCCCTCATGCACAGGGTATACACCTGTACCCATTGCGGCGCCTGTGACGAACAGTGTCATAACGCTGTGGGAGTTGACCCCCTTCGTGTTATTCAAGAATTAAAATATGAAGCTGTGGACAAAGGATTAATCCCGCCTGAGGTAAGAGATTACCTGAAAAACATGAATGTCTACGGCAACCCATACATGCTTCCTGCCGAAGACAGGGGGAAATGGGCCCTAAACTTGGACATAAAATCATTCGCTAATCAGGAATACCTATTCTATGTAGGAGACATGGGTTCTTATGACGCACTTGGTCAGCAAATCGCCAGATCCGTTGCAAAAGCGTTGGAGGCGGCGGGAATCTCTTTTGGAATCCTAGGTGATAAGGAAGTGACAGATGGAAATGACATTAATCTCGTTGGAGAAAAAGGTCTTTACGAGTACTTCGCTACCGCCAACATCAATTTGTTCAAGGAACTCAGCATAAAGAAAATAATCACACTTTCCCCCCACGCCTACAATGCGTTTAAAAACGACTACCCAGCATGGGGGGGTGATTTCGAAGTTCAGCATTACAGTCAGATCCTTGCTCAAGCCATCAGCAACAAAAAACTGAAGGTTAAAGGTATTGAAAAAGTCAAGGTCACTTTTCATGATCCCTGCTTCCTCGGCCGCCATAACAAGGAATACGATGCGCCAAGACAGATACTAAAAGCCATACCTGGCGTGGAGCTAGTCGAAATGGAAAGATCACGAAACAACGCATTGTGCTGCGGTGGTGGGGGCGGCAATTTCTTCACCGATATGCTGGGTTCCGGAACTAAAAGCCCCAGCCGAATTCGGGTACACGAAGCCATAGATACAGGAGCCAAGATAATAGCGACAACTTGCCCCAAGTGTTTTAACATGCTTGATGACGCGATCAAGGCAGAAAATGCAGAGGATCAAATTACCATCAAAGATCTCTCTCAGTTCCTTTTATAAATGGCAGAAGTCATGATAATAACATAAAGGAGGTATTATGTCGGATTATGATGTAATCGTCATCGGCGCCGGGAACGGTGGCCTTACCGCGGCGGCAATGCTCGCTCAAAACGGATTGAAAGTCCTGATTTTGGAAAGGCACAATATTCCGGGCGGATCAGCCACAACTTTCTGCCGCGGTCGATTTGAATTTGAAGTAGCGCTGCACCAACTAAGCGGATTGGGAACGGCAGAGCAACCCGGGCCGCTCCGATCCCTGCTAGGTAAGCTCAAAGTGCTTGAAGATTTGTCTTTTGTGGAAATGACAGATCTCTACCGTGTTTTCATTCCCGGTAAGCTTGATCTGACTCTTCCCACAGACCGAGCAGGCGTAATTACTACCCTTCAATCGCGGTTTCCACGTGAAAAAGAAGCCATTTCAAAGTATTTTGACCTGATATACAGTTATGCTATAGAGCTATACTCATTCTTCAGGGAATCCAATCCTTCATCCGGGCAATTCCCGACTCTTAAGCGGTATGCTTTCAAGAACGCAAAGGAAGTACTGGATCAATTCTTCACTGATCCACTCCTTAAGGCGGTACTGGGATCTTACTGGTCGTTCATCGGCCTTACTCCGGACAGGCTTCCCTTTTCTTATCTGGCCATTTGCTTTTTCGGCTACATCGAAATGAAGCCATGCCATATTAAGGGCGGTTCTCAGTCTCTTTCCAACGCAATTCTAAACCGATTTTTATCTTTGGGAGGTGAAGCGCGCTTTAATTGCAGCGTGAAAAAAATCCTGGTAAAAAATGGTTCCGTCAAGGGAGTAGTTACTGAACAGGGCGATGAAATTAAGTCAAAATTCGTTGTTTCCAATGCTTCCAAAATTTCCACTTTTGTGGAACTTTTGGATCCTGAATATATTCCCCATGAAATGTTGTTCGATATGAGAGGCCGCTCTACCAGTCCTTCCGGTTTCTGTCTTTACATGGGACTGGACTGTGAACCGGGAGAACTTGGCATTAATGCAGCTACTAACTTCATTCTGCCGGACGAGGATATTTCCGGCAAGCACTTTAACGGAATAAAAACATTGGACACTGAAGGCAACGCCGTTGCTTTCAGTTGCTACGACGTGGCTGACCCGGAATTCTCTCCTCCGGGTACCTGCCAGATATCACTTGTAACTTTGAAATACGCTGAACCATGGTTACGTGTTCCGCCCACACAGTATGCCCGAGAAAAATACCGTTGTGCTGAAGCAATGATTCTACAAATGGAAAAAATCTGTCCAGATGTAAGGACGCATATTGAAGAGGTTGAGGTGGCAACGCCGTTGACCTTCATGCGCTATCTGGGCACACCTGAGGGCTCTGTTTACGGTTTCGAGCAATACATGAAAGACACCCTGTTTTTCCAGGCTCCACGTATTTCGTCTATAAATGGCCTTTTCATGGCTGGAGGATGGGTCACGGACTGTGGTTTTGAACCCACTCTTAAATCGGGAACATCTGCCGCTGGCGCAATCTTACGCCAGTTCAAATAGAATAAAAAAATAAAGGTGATACTATGAAAGAAGCATGCATTAAGGAATTTGAAAATTATGATGATGTTGTACGTGAAATTGAAATCTGTCGCAAATATGGGAGAGATTACACCATCGAGAAGGGAATGGTTGAGAAATTCATAAACCGCTTGCACCCAGCGCAGATGAAGCTGAAAGTGGCCGATGTTATCGCGGAAACATCTTCAGCCAGCACACTTCGATTGGTTTCCGAAAATGGTTACCTGCCTCCTTTCCAGGCAGGACAGTATGTTTCTATTTCTCTTGAAGCAGGAGGTATTCGAACAAGCCGTCCCTACAGCATCTCGTCACCGCCAAATCAGACCGGCTATTATGATTTGACCATTAAACGGGTGGAAGACGGACTGATTTCCAACTATCTCCTCGATCACGTTAAACGGGATGACTTTTTAACATGTTCCGGACCAACGGGCAATTTTTACCATAATCCACTTTTTCACAGCCGTTCCATGGTATGCATCGCCGGTGGTAGTGGTATTACGCCTTTCATGAGCATGATTCAGGAAATAGCTGATTGCGGACTAAATCTTAACGTAATCCTCCTTTACGGAAACCGTACACTGGAAGAGGCCATTTTTCACAACAGACTAAACGCTATTTCGAATCGCTTTAACAATATCCGATATTATCCTGTTCTGGAAACACCCCCTAAAGGTTATAAAGGGTACACCGGCTTTATTACGGCGCAGCTTATTAAAAACGCGGTAGGAGATTCCACAGATAAAACATTTTACATCTGCGGCCCCCAAGGAATATATGATTTCTGTATTCCTGAACTTACCCAAATAGGTGTTTTAAAGAAAAAAGTTAGAACAGAAGTATACGCTCCTTCTTCAGAGCGAATTACCGACCAACCAGGCTGGCCAAAGAACGTAAACTCCGATGATCAGTTCAAGGTAAAAATGAATAACGGGAAAACATTTTCCGTGCGTGCCGGAGAACCACTACTCAAGTCCTTGGAAAAAAATGGTATTGTAGTTCCGTCCCAGTGTCGGGCGGGTCAATGCAGTTATTGTCGGGTTAAAATAGTATCCGGTAAAGTTTTTCAACCTGAGGGCACCCCTGTTCGAAGATCGGACAGCCGTTTTGGTTATGTCCATTCATGCGTTTCCTATCCACTGGAAAACTTGGAAATTTTAATTTAACTGAGGAGCTTTCCCCCGCTGGGGGAAAGCTTCATTATTTCCAACTCAAAAATAATCGGTTTATTTTTACAAACCAAAAAGACGGAAGGAGGAATAAATGAGCAATAAGATAGAAATTCCGAGTTTTGATTGGTTCGGCCGATATAAACTGGCACTGCATACTGCCTGGGTAACCTATGCAGTTATACAGGCTTGGGAACGCGAATACTTTGGCAAAGAAAAATTCAAAGAAATAGACGCAGAGTTGCGAAGACGCACAATGAAACCCGTTGGGCAGAAACTTGTGGAAAAGCTGCAGCTAAATCCTGATATTGAAGGCGCCCTTAAGCTTGTCGGCGCTTATACCCGGGAAATCTGGGGCTATGGTGACCCTAGCTTCGTTGAAATAACAAAAGAAAGCCCCAAAAGGGGAACACTCAGAATATCAATGTGTCGTGGTTGGGCAAAATGGGACAAAGCAGCCGGCATCAACTGCGCTGACGGCTGCCCTCATGAATACCATGCCGTACTCAGCGCCTTGTCCAACAATTTTAATGTTACCCTGACTAAAGCCCTTCCTAAGGGCGACAATTGCTGTGAGCTTATTATTGAAACCGAGTCTGAATAACAGTTCATACAGCTTACACTGAATTCTCATGGTTATGAGTGCACTAAAATTAATATGAAGTGAAAAACTCGGCTACCTAAAGTTAGTTTGTTTTGTTATTCCCTTTCCAAATCCTTTTCAATCGTAACGAATTACTCACTACAGAAACGGAACTGAGCGCCATGGCGGCGGCGGCGTATTCGGGATTAAGTAAAATGCCGAAGGCCGGATACAGAACACCCGCGGCAATAGGAATGCCGACAACGTTATAGATAAACGCCCAGAAAAGATTTTGTTTAATCACGCGCATCGTCATCAGCGACAAATCAATGGCCTGCGGTACAGCGGAAAGGTCGTCTCTGATTAAAGTAATATCGGCGGCTTCTATTGCCACGTCTGTTCCCGCGCCAATGGCAATACCCACATCGGCGGCGGCTAACGCCGGCGCGTCATTGATGCCGTCCCCTACCATCGCGACAACCTCGCCATCCGTTTGCAGCTTTTTTATTGTGTCCGCTTTGTTGCCCGGCAAAACTTCCGCCATGACGCTTTCAAAGCCAAGCTGGCGCGCGATACTTTTTGCCGTGCCGAGATTATCACCAGTAACCATCGCCACCTTCAGACCTTTGCGACGGAGTTTTTCCACTGCGGCTTTTGCGGAATCTTTGGGCACATCGGCCAGAGCGATAAGACCGATGGCTTTTTCTTCTATGGCCACATACACAACTGTTTTGGCATCAGCGGAAAGCCTTGAAGCTTTTTCCTCAAGCGAAGCAATATCAATTCCGTGCTCTGTCAGCATCATTTTATTGCCGATAAGCGCTGGTCTGCCTTCAATTTCCGCCTTGGCCCCCAATCCAGACAATGCTTCAAATTTTTCGATGATAGCAGGAACGATATTATTCTCCTGCGCTCTTTTAATTATTGCCCGCGCCAGAGGATGTTCCGAAGTATTTTCCAGCGCGGCGGCACTGATCAGTACCTGTCTTTCCTCGTCTCCCGCGACGGCTACAACGTCTGTCACCTGCGGCTCGCCGCGCGTCAGCGTACCGGTTTTATCAAACACCACAGCGGTAAGTTTGTGAATTTTTTCCAACGTCTCACCGCCCATAATGAGTATGCCGCTTTGAGCGCCCAGTCCCGTGCCCACCATAATCGCCGTGGGCGTAGCCAGACCCAGCGCGCAGGGACAGGCAATCACCAGAACAGACACAAAGTTAATTAAGGCGCGGCTGAAAATTGCGTCCGTAGGCAGAAAATACCAAATGCCAAAAGTAACAAAAGCGATGACAAACACAACAGGAACGAAAACAGAAGCAACTTTGTCCGCCAGACGCTGAATGGGCGCTTTGGATCCTTGCGCCTCTTCCACCATCCTGATAATTTGGGCAAGCATGGTCTGGGCGCCCACGCCCGTCGCGCGCATGGTGAAACTGCCCGCGATGTTCATCGTGGCGGCAAAAACTTTTTGTCCCGCCTCCTTGGCTACGGGCAAACTCTCGCCGGTGAGCATCGATTCATCCACGCTGGATTGTCCGGTGAGAACGACGCCGTCCACGGGAATTTTTTCGCCGGGACGGACCTGCACAATATCATCAGACTGCAAATCTTCTACCGGAATATCCATTTCATTACCTTCACGTAACAGATGGGCGATCTTTGGTTTCAGGTTTATAAGTTTTTTGATTGCGTCCGATGTTTTCCCCCTGGCGCGTGCTTCCATAAACCTTCCCAACAAAATCAGGGTAACAATCATGGCCGCGCCGTCATAATAAACATGAGGCGCCAAACCCGCCTCGGAAAAAAGTGAAGGGAAAAAAGTTGCCGCCACGGAATAAGCATAGGCCGAAAAAGCGCCGACCGAAACCAGCGTGTTCATATCGGATGTTTTCTGGCGCGCGGCTTTATAGGCGCCGACGAAAAAACTGCTACCCACCCAGAATACCGCGGGCGTGGCAAGCACGAACATCGCCAACATCATGACGTGCCGGGGAATGAAAAACAGGAAGGGAAACCAGTGCTGCATGGAGCCGAAAAAGATTATCACGCTGAGAATCGCGCCGCAAATGAGCTTTATCTTCATTTCGCGCAGTTCCGTCGCACGCGCTGCCTCAATCGGGTCAACGGACACATCTTTGAGTTCGCCCAAAAATTCATAGCCGTTATTTTTTACAACTTCCGACAAAGCGCCAAGGCCCGCCCAACGCTCGCCATGAAAAACGGTGGCTCTTCCCGTGGCCAGATTGACACTGACATCTGTAACACCGTCAATATTTTTCAGCGCGTTTTCCACGCGCCGCACGCAGGCCGCGCAAGTCATGCCGCCTACAGAAATGACCGTTTTGGGGTGAGACTGTTGACCGACATCGACAAACGCCTCATAACCCAAATCATGCACTTTAGATTGCAAGGCCTCAATACTGGTAATACTGTTGTCGTATCCTACCATTGCTTTTTCCGTGGCAAAATTTACCGCGACGGATTGCACGCCGGGCATTTGGCGCAGTCCTTCCTCCACGCGCCGTATACAGGCGGCACAGGTCATGCCGCGAATATCGAACCGGACTTTATTCAACGACATCATAGCCCGCCTTTTTAATTGTCTCGGCAATCAAGGAGGCTGATACCGGCTTGGTTTCTTCGTAAGTGGCCGTCGATGTTTTTAGATCCACATGAACATTTTCCATGCCGTCTATGGCAGCAAGCGCCTTAGTAACGGCCATCACGCAGTGCTGACAGCTCATGCCTTTTATTTTTATGCTTTTCATGCGGCAAACCTCCTCAATAAATTTAGTTTTAAGTTAAGGCTTTTTAAAAAAATAGCAAGTCTTATCTGCCTTTAAACACTCAGCTTTAAGCTTGATAATTTCTTTATATTCTGTATTATTCAAATATCGAGGTGACGAATGCTCATCCGCTGTTGGGGAGCTAGAGGCTCCATCCCCGTTTCAGGGCCAAAGTACCTTAAATATGGCGGCAATACCACCTGCTTGGAAATCATAACAAAAGACAACCGGGTTTTAATTGTGGATGCGGGCAGCGGTATTCGGGAAGCAGGAAATGCTCTCCTGGCGCAGGACCGGCACGATTACACATTACTTCTGACCCACGCCCACTGGGACCACATCATGGGTTTTCCTTTTTTCAAGCCCTTGTATAGTTCCCGGACAAAATTATCTGTCTGGGGTCGCGCCTTTGTCCAGAAATCAATAAAAAATATCCTCTCACGTCCGATGATGGCACCGAACTTTCCGGTGGACTTTTCAGCCATCCGCGCTGATATTTCTTATAAGAATATTTGCCATGATCATTATGAACTGGGCGCAATAAAAATATTTCCTACCGTGCTAAGTCATCCCAATCAGGGAACAGGTTTTAAGTTTGTAGAAGATGGGAAATGTTTCGTTTTTTTGACCGACAACGAACTTGGTTATCACCACGAAGGCGGCCTCGATCATCAACAATATCTCGGTTTCTGCCGCAGCGCCGATTTGCTGATTCATGACGCCGAATATAACAAAGACGAATACGAGAAAACCCGCGGATGGGGACACTCCACGTATGATGACGCTCTCAACCTGGCTATTGAAGCGGGCGTGAAAAAATTCGGTCTGTTTCACCATAATCAGGATAGATTCGACGAAGAAATCGACGCCATGGTTGATGATTGCGAAAAAATAAAAAAATCGCGCGGCGCCAATCTGGAGTGTTTTGCCGTCAGGCAATCAATGGAATTTAAATTATAGCTTTTGTTATCCAACAGTAAATTTCAAAAGCGGAGGCTATATATGCTTATTATTATTCATCTTTCGTTAATGAGCGCCGCTACGCTCTGCTTAATTTCTGGCGTGGCGGTAGCGATGTTCAAACGCTCAAAAAATTACTGGTTTAAAGCCCACAAAACTTTAAACACCACAGGTCTGATTATCTTACTTGCAGGAACAGTAATGGCCATCGTTGGCGTAACAGTGGGCGGAGGAGGACATCTTAGTGGGTTGCACCAGCGTATCGGGCTTGTCACGGTGATTTTATCTTGCGTTACTGTTTTCCTCGGCTATTATTCCATCAAAGCCAAAAACAAAACCGCCCTTCTGGCATTGCACCGGTGGCTGGGCAGGCTTTCCGTTCTCGGCGTTTTATTTGTTCTGATTCTGGGCCTGATAATGATTGGCATCATCTAACATGTTTTTACCCACAACTTCCTTGGAATTAAAAAATCTAGGCTGGGACTGCCCAGATATTATTTTGGTCACGGGTGACGCCTATATCGACAGCCCGCACATTGGCGTGGCGGTAATCGGCGGAAAGCTTGCCGACGCGGGATATAAAGTAGCTGTTATCGCCCAGCCCCAGATAAAAAGCGCCGCGGATATCGCGCGCCTCGGCGAACCAAAACTTTTCTGGGGCATCACCGGCGGCTGCATGGATTCTCTGGTGGCCAATTATACCGCGACAAAGAAAAAGAGACACGGCGATGATTTGACGCCGGGCGGAAAAAATAACCGCCGCCCCGATCGCGCGGTAATTGTTTATGCCAATCTGATTCGTCAATATTTCAAAGATACCAAACCAATTGTGCTGGGCGGCGTGGAGGCAAGCCTGAGGCGTATCGCGCATTACGATTACTGGTCGGATTCCATCCGCCGCGCGATTTTATTCGACGCGCGCGCCGATATTCTCGCCTACGGCATGGCGGAAAAGTCAACGCTGGAAATTGCACGAAGACTCAAAGCGGGACAAAATATTGACAACGTCCGCGGCACTTGCGTGATTGCCGCCGTACCGCCTGCGGGCTATCTGGAATTGCCCGCCTATGAAAAGGCCGCCGAAGACAAGAAAGTTTTTATAAAAATGTTTAACCTTTTTTATGCCAACAACGATCCTATTACGGCACAGGGCCTCTATCAAAAACACGGCAACCGTTATCTGGTGCATCATCCGCCCCAGCCGCATCTGTCGCCTGACGAGCTGGATAAAATCTATACCCTCGATTATACGCGCGAAGTTCATCCGTATTATTTGAAAGAGGGCAAAGTAAGGGCAACGGACACCATCAAATTTTCTCTCACCACACACCGCGGCTGCTTTGGCGAATGCAACTTCTGCTCCATCGGCCTGCAAGAAGGACGAAAAATTATCAGCCGCTCCGAATCGTCCATCATGGAAGAAGCAAAAAGAATCGCGGCAAGCGAAGATTTTAAAGGTTATATCCTGGATGTCGGCGGCGCGACGGCCAACATGTACGGCATCGACTGCACGCGGAAAGATACCAAAGGCGCCTGCCTTGATAAACGCTGTCTTGTCCCGCAAGTTTGCTCTTCGCTCAAAGCGGATCACGCGCGCCAGATACGTTTGCTAAAAAACTTGCGCAAAATTCCGGGCGTGAAAAAAGTGTTTGTCGCCTCCGGCCTGCGTTACGATCTGGTTTTGGCCGATAAAAAATCCGGCGTTTCTTATCTGCGCGAGCTTTGCCGCCATCACGTCTCCGGCCAACTCAAAATCGCGCCGGAGCACGTTGTACCCTCTGTATTGAAGATAATGGACAAACCACCGGCGCAAAAATTAGTCGATTTTAAAAATTTATTTGAAAAATTAAACGCGGAGGCAGACAAAAAACATTTTCTGACTTATTATTTTATCGTCGCGCATCCGGGCTGCGGCGAGGAAGACATGCACGCGCTTAAATCCTTTGCCGGTCGCGCGCTCAAAATCAATCCCGAACAGGTGCAGGTTTTCACACCACTGCCTTCAACCTATTCGGCCTTGATGTACTGGACAGGAATCGACCCGTTCACGGGCAAAAAAATATTCGTGGAAAAAGATGCGGTAAAAAAACAGAAACAGAAAAATATTTTGACGGCCGAAAAGCGAAGAAAATAAAAATAAATTTGATTTATTTACAACCTTCCGTACTTATCCTCCAGCCGTTCAATATCATCCTCGCCAAAATACGTGCCGGTTTGGATTTCGATAATAATCAAATCGTTGGCGGATGTATTTTCCATGCGGTGCGCCGCGCCGACGACTATATCAATCGCGCTGCCGGGCTTTACGGGATATTTATCTTTCTCCAGCGTGACCATGCCCTCGCCGGAAACGACAAACCAGTGCTCCGCGCGCTTTTTGTGACGCTGAAGACTCAGGACACCACCGGGATTCACAATGATTCTTTTCACTTTGTGATCCGGCGCGTCAGAAAGAATTTCGTAATACCCCCAGGGTCGTTTATTATCTTCTTTCATCATTCTCACCATAATTTTTAGTAACACAAAATTAATTCAATGAAAAGTTATCTTTAAACACTTTACGAACTCGCTTTAGGCCATGTTTTATGATAACTGAATTCCAATAAGAAGAAGGAGACACAGTGATACCGGCTTACGCGGGTATGACTCACGAAAGTCGTTCATCATCATGAAGATTAACTACACGCTCAGGCGCAGCAGGAAAAGAAGAAAAACCATTTCTTTAAATATAAGCGAAGCCAACGAAATAATCATTTCCGCACCTTACTTCGTGCCCGTGCGTGAAATAAATAACTTTGTTCAGGAAAAACGAGAATGGATTGACAAAACGATCAAGAAGCAAGCGCATGACCGCTGCGTGCATAAAGAAAAAGAATATGTTTCTGGCGAACATTTTTACTATTTAGGCAAAAACTATCCGGTGGAAGTTTTTTTTGAGCCGACGGAAAAACAGGGGATTCTGTTCCGGAACCAACAATTTTACCTTAATGCGCCGGAAAATAAAGAAATAAGAAAAAATTGTTTCATTTTATGGTATAAGCAAAAGGCTTTGGAACATATCCGCGGGCGCGTCGATTTCTTCTGCCGGCAATTAAATCTGCGGCCAAGTGTCGCGAGAATATCTTCCGCGCGCAAGCGCTGGGGATCATGTTCACCGGGCAACAGGCTGGCTTTCAGCTTTCGCCTGATCATGATGCCTCCGGAAATAATCGATTATGTAATCGTCCATGAACTGATGCATATAAAAGAAAAAAATCACTCTCGGCGTTTCTGGAAACTGGTGGAAGCAGCCATGCCACAGTATAAAACATGTCAGTTCAACCTCAAAAAGTACTCAGAAAATATTTTATTTTAATGCCATCATGAAAGATAAATTTATAAAAAAACTAGAAACAGTTGATTTTCAGCACCGTGAATGCCTGATGAAAAAATTCAGAGATTTAAATCTGGCCGTTTCGGACTACACTTTTGCCAATGTTTACCTTTTCCGTCAAATCAGCAACTATCAGTTTTTACAGGCAGACTGCGGCCTGTTCATCTGCGGCAAGAATAAACAGGAACAATCCTACGTGATGCCGCTCAATGATTTGCGCTCCTGTGATATGAAAATATTTAACGAACTTCTGGACAAATACGGCTTCTTTTACCCGATTCCCGAAGGATGGCTTAACTTTTTCCCGGAAAGTAAATTCACCGTCGTAAGCGACGAAAGCGAGTCGGATTACATATATCTCACCGAAAAAATGGCGTCATTCGCCGGTAAAACCTTTACTCGCCATCGTAACCATCTGAACCAATTTTTTTCGCTGTACGAGCCACAAAACCGCTTGCTATGCGCGGAAAACTCGTCTGACGCGCTGGAGATATTGAAACAGTGGCAAAACGAAGCGAGACTAACGCCGGGTAAAACAGATTTTGACCAGTGCGAAGAGGCGCTGCTAAAATTTTCCGAGCTTGCGCTGTGGGGCACAATATATTACATAGAAAACGAGCCTGCTGGGTTTATCATCGGCGAGCCGTTGAATACGGAAACTTTTGTGCTGCATTTTGCCAAGGCGTCCAAAAAATATCACGGCATTTATGAGTTCATGTTCAATGATACAGCAAAAAAACTGACGGCTGATTACAAATACCTTAATCTGGAAGAGGACGCGGGAAACAAAAATTTACGCCGGACAAAAATGTCCTACGGCCCCGTAATGCTTCTAAAAAAGTACCGCGTCAGCCGCAAAATTTAAACAAGAAGGATTTCCATGAACACACCTGTATCCATAACTGATTTGCGCGAAGGAGATCAAGGAATAATTCACTTCATTGCCGGAGGTTCGGCTTTAACCAGCCGCCTGGCTGGAATGGGTATTGCCGCGGGAGCTCGCTTCCGCATTGCGCAGATCAGCGGTGGATTGATTGTGATTTTAGTAGCGGATACCAGAATCGCCCTCGGGCATGGCGAAGCCTCAAAAATAATGGTTTTAAAAATCGATCCTTCCGAGAGCATATGCACGCTACCTGTGGAAAAAGAAATTTCCGTGGCTCTTGTCGGCCAGCCGAATGTCGGCAAATCCACCATTTTCAATATTCTTACCGGTTTGTCCCAGCACGTGGGAAACTGGCCGGGCAAAACCGTGGAAAAAAAGGAAGGCGTTCATCGCGCCGATACAGTTTTGCTGCGCATTGTCGATCTGCCGGGCACCTATAGCCTGACGGCTTTTTCCGAAGAGGAAAGAATCACCCGCGATTTTATAATCAAAAACAAACCGGATATGGTTGTCCTGGTTTTAAACGCAGCGGCACTGGAGAGAAGTCTTTATCTGCTGGCCGAGGTGCTGTTGCTCAATCGTCCGGTAATTATCGCCATCAATATGATGGATACTGCTTCTAACCAGGGCATACAAATCGATGCCAAGACCCTAGGCGCTTCTCTAGGGCTGCCTGTAATTCCGATGATTGCCAGACGCAATTCCGGTATTAAAGAGTTAATCGAGCAAATCGTCCTTTTCGCCTCGGGTAAAACAAAATTTAAGCCTAACTTGCCTCAAGTATCCGCCGATCATCAGCAAATATACGAAAAAATACTGGCGCAAATCTCTCCTCATATTCAAGAACCATACACGCCGGAATGGGTAGCGATAAAAATAATGGAAGGAGACCCAGAAGCATCCACAATAGCGGAAAAGAAAATTACAAAATCCGATTGGGACAACGTGCAAAACATTCTCAGCAAGCACGAGGACGCACTGCATGCAGTAGTCAATGGCCGCTATGACTGGATCGAAAAAATCACCCGCGCCGCTGTTTCACGCTTCAAAATGGGGGAAGTTCTTCTGACCGATCGTATTGACCATGTTCTCACCCGGCCTGTTTTCGGCATTCCCATATTGTTAGCCGTAATGGCTTTAGTCTTCTTTCTAACATACAGTGTAGGGGTTCCGTTGCAAAATTGGATGGCTGACGGCGTCGGGGCATTCAGCCAATGGCTTGCACCCTTCATTTCCCGCTGGCCTGACTGGATGCAGGGATTAATTATCGACGGAATCATCGGTGGCGTGGGCTCTGTCCTGATTTTTTTGCCGATTCTGCTTATCTTCTTTGCCATCATGGCTTTTTTGGAGGACGTTGGTTACATGGCACGCGCTGCTTTTGTCATGGACCGCATCATGCATCTCGTCGGCCTGCACGGAAAAAGTTTTCTTCCCATGTGCCTGGGTTTCGGTTGCAACGTGCCGGCGGTGCTGGGCGCAAGAATAATCGAAACACGTAAGGCGCGGATGATTACGTTACTCCTGATTCCTTTCGTTCCCTGCACGGCAAGGCTGGCCGTTTTAACTCTTGTTTCCGCCGCCATTTTCGGCTCCAATGCGGCATACGTTTCCTGGAGTATCCTCGCGCTCAACATTGGCGTGCTGGGCATTGCCGGAATCTTCGTCAACAAAGTACTCTGGAGGCAAGATGCTCCCTTCATCATGGAACTGCCGCTTTACCATCAACCAGACTTACGCACTATCCTTATGGTGATTTGGGCAAGAATCATCGCCTTCATTCGCAAAGCGGGAACAATCATTCTGGCCGTCTCGATTGTTATCTGGCTTTTATCTTATCTGCCCACAGGAGTTGTTGAGGGAAGCTGGTTGGCCCGCGCCGGCCGAGCAATTGCGCCGCTTGGAGTGCCGCTGGGGCTGGATTGGAAAATGATCACCGCGCTTATTACCGGTCTTGTCGCCAAAGAAAACGTCGTGGCGACACTGGGCGTTCTTTATTCCGTGGGCGAAGAGGGACTGTCCACCATTTTACCGACTGTAATGGGCCACGCATCCGCCGCTGCTTTTCTTGTAGTCATGATGCTTTTTATTCCATGTACCGCAACGGTTGCTGTCTTGAGGAAAGAAATGAACAGCAATAAATGGTTCTTCTCCGCGATTGTCATGACACTGATTGTCTCTTATATCAGCGGCATCGCGGCGTATCATTTTGTTCGCTGGCTGGGCGTTTAAAAATCATCTATTGGTCATCGCCTCTGTTTTTTTTCATTCTTCGTGACAAACGCTGGTCTATTCTTTTTTTGAATTCATCGACGAATTCTTTTGAAGAAAGATATTTATCGGCAAAGGAAACAACAAAAGATTCCTTATATAAAGGAGGGGCGGGCGTAAGCGGCCACATGTGCTTTCTGATGATGTCTTCCTCTATTTTGTTGAGTACGAATGTTTTCTTCGCATTGGCCAGCGCAATTTTGGGATGTTCGATACCGTGAAATTTTCTCCGGTGCAGGTGCGGCTCGTCATGATTTCGCCAGTCGTAGAAAAAATAATCGTGCAGCAACGCGCCACGGGTCGCAGAGCGGTAATCCAGCTTTAAATACTTACATATCCGGTAAGACAAATACGCTACTTCTTTGACGTGTTCATAAATGGACGACCTGTGGTGAAAATAATTTTTAAGCCGAGTAAATTCATCATGCTCGTAAATATCTTTTATTATTTCGTAATACTCATCCTCATACGGTTTGCGACCTTCGATTTCCATAATTATCTTGTCCTGAACGGATTTCAAAAATGTCCCCGCGCCGCTTTTAATCTTACCGTTGATTTTGTCGTTGATATATTTGTTGAGATGGGGGAAAGCGCCGCTGAGTCTGCGCAGCGAGCCAAATATTCTCTCCACCTCAATATTGCTAAGGTTAAAATATTCCTCGTAAAGATAGGAGATTTTTTGTTTGAACCGGGTGAGGGAAATCATCGAGAATAAAACATCCGTTAAAAAATAAGCGCTAAAAATGACGGCGGATACTTTTACGTGCAAAAAATTCAGCCTGGAGAAAATTTGCAGGACTAAGGGATGAATAAATGCCAGAAAAATTACGGCTAATACCACCCAGGCCAAGGAAAAAGCTAAAGATACCCTGCCGTGAAAACTAAACCGGGAATCGGAATAGTCCCATAACTTTAATTTAAATATTTTTTCGGTACAATAACCAACAAAATATTCCAGCAAAGTCAGCGCGAGCCCAAACAGGAAAACCCGTAGCGCCAAACTCTGAGCGTGAAAATAATACTCCAGCAGCAGAATAAAAGTGGCGCCAATGCCGTAGATAGGAATAAACGGACCGTGCAGAAAACCGGCGTTGATCAATTTGCGTTGAGTCACTGAACGGTAAGCAACTTCAATGAGCCATCCCATAAAAGAATAAACGGCAAAAAGAATAATAAAATGAAACAGGTTCAGGTTATTTCCAAACAAAATCTGACCCAATATTGTTTTTCTCCTTCCGAATACGGGAGTTGTGTCCGTCAAATTAATGTTGCCGATCTGACCGCCACAATCACACTTGGATCAAAATCAACCCGTTGTATATTTTTTCTATTTTAATTTTACCATATCAAAATGTCTTTGCAAAATCTGTTGAATTTATAAAATTTATAGATTATAAAAGTTAAATAATATCCAAAAAAATCATAAAATAAACGATAGTGATTTAAATACACTTTTTTCTGCCTAAATTATTAGTGAGCAAAATGAGCCATAAACAGTTTTGGCGTTTGTCTTATGATACTGGTCTTACCGATCTTGACCCAAAAGAATGGGAGACGAGTTATGTTGACGCGATCAGGGAAACTTTTGAAAAATTTCCCAATCAGCTCGCTTTTGCCTTTATGGGGGTGAAAGTCAAATTAAAAGAGTTTGATCAATACGCTAACCGTTTCGCCAATATGCTCATTGCCCATGGTTTAAAAAAGGGAGACGTGGTGGGAATTAATCTTCCCAATATCCCGGAATATCTGATTGCCTGGCTGGGAACTCTCAAGGCCGGCTGTGTGGCCTCGGGTATTTCTCCGCTTCTTTCCACGGAGGAGATGGAACATCAGCTAAAGAATTCCGACGCACGTTGCCTGGTAACGCTTGACGCGATTTTTGCCGGACGGCTGGTACATATTGCGGAAAAGCTCGACGAACTTAAACTGGTCGTCGCCGCAAACGTGGGCGGATTTATGCCGCGTATCAAACGGACTGTGGGAAAACTCTTAAAAAAGATCCCTCAGGGCAAGGTAACCGACCTGGCTGGCAAATGCGTTCTCAATTTTAAAGAAACCATTAGCGCTAAAAAATTTCCGGCTGATCCTCCCCCGGTCAAATTAACTCCCGACGATATCGCCTACCTTCAGTACACAGGCGGCACAACGGGAATGCCAAAAGGGGCGATGATATCGCACAGAAATTCCGTCGCGGATCTGTTTATTGCGCAAAAATGGCTGGGCTGGAAGAAGGCCGATGGGGTGGCTCTTTCCGGTTTCCCTTTTTTTCATCTGGCTGGGACTTTTTTCGCGGCAAACGCCATATATCTGGGCTGGCCGCAAATTCTTATCCCCAACCCGCGGGACACCAAACATATCTGCAAGGAAATAAAAAAACACAAGCCGACACATCTGGTCAATGTTCCTTCCCTGTATCAGATGCTTATTGCCAATCCTCTTTTCAAAAAACTGAACCACTCCCGCCTGCGGACGTGCATTTCCGCGGCGGCGCCGTTTCCGGAAGAATCCCAAGATGAACTGGAAAAAATCGTCGGCAAGGGAAAACTGCTGGAGATGTACGGCATGACGGAAACATCGCCGATTACAACCATGAATCCGGAAAAAGGAAAAAGAAAGACAGGGACGGTCGGCTTGCCCATACTTAACACGGATATCATCCTTCTTGATCCGATCACAGGCAAGAAAGTAGCGCCAGGCGAGCCGGGGGAAATCTGCGTCAAAGGGCCGCAGGTAATGGTGGGATACTACAAGAACCCCGAAGAAACAAAAAAAGTAATTGACAAAAACGGCTACCTGCATACCGGCGATATCGCCGTTCAGGATGAAGAAGGTTATCTACGTTTGATCGACCGCAGCAAGGACATGATTATCGTCAGCGGTTTTAAAGTATTTTCCAGAAAAGTGGAGGATATTTTAGCGCAGCATCCAGCAATAGAAAGCGCCGCTCTGATCGGCATTCCTGACCCGAAACGCCCCGGTTCGGAAATTGTCAAAGCATACATTATGCTCGCGCCTGGATACGCCCAGGGAAAAGATAAAGAAAGTATCAAAAAAGATATTTTAACGATGGCCTCGCGGAAACTCGCGCCTTATGAAGTTCCCAAAATTATCGAACTCCGGCAGGAATTACCCCTGACCAGCGTGGGGAAAATCGATAAAAAAACGCTGCGGGCCGAAGCGTGCGCGCAGCACTGACAAATTGTTTGTTTAATGTTTTTGATTATGCAGCGGCTTCTTGAATAAGCAATTGTATTTGTAGGTCTTTTTCCTGCCAGAGCTGCTGCACCCAGCTGTTGAATCTTTCCCGGAAAACGTGGTCGCCTGTATAATCGCCTTCGAGAAATTGTTTGGGAATTTCTATCGTCTGGCAACGCACAATTACTTTTTTAACTTTTCCGCAGAGAAATTTCCAGAAAGTAGGGGTGCCATCTGGATAAACTATGGTTATATCCAAGAGGGAATAAAACTTTTCGCCCAGCACATTGATGGCCAGGGCGATTCCCCCAGATTTCGGCCGCAGCAGATATCTATAAGGAGAATTCTGTTTGAGATGTTTGCCTACGGAAAAACGCGTGCCTTCCAGAAAATTCATTACGCTGGTGGGGACGCGCGAAAATTTTCTGCAGGCTTTTTTTGTTGTTCTCAGGTCTTTCCCTTTTTCCCAGGGATGCTTTTTCAAATATTCGGCGCTGTAACGACGCAAAAAGGGGAAATCCAGCGCCCACCAGGCAAGCCCCATGAGCGGCACCCAGATAAGCTGACGCTTAAGAAAAAATTTCAGCAGGCGGATGCGCCGGTTCAACAAATGCTGCACCACGAAAATATCCGCCCAGGACTGGTGGTTGCCGACAACAAGATACCATTTGTTGTAATTTAGCCCTTCCAAGCCCTGCACATCCCATTTTGTTTTTTGCGTAAGTTTCATCCAGCCGCTGTTGCCGGATATCCAGTTTTCGGCAATCCACGGCAAAATCCGGTCACACAAACGGCGCCAAGGCGGTATGGGCAATAAAAACTTTAGCAGGGAAACGACAAATAAAATGGCAACCCAGAAAATAACGTTAAGCGTTAGAAGAAGCGAGGAAATTACTCCTTTAATTTTGTACGGTAAAAATTTCAGCATAATTACTTGTCACCTTCTAAAAAAATGTTGAGCTGTCTTTAACACTACTACGGCTTTTGGTCAAAGAAAATTTGACATATCGAGTATTTAAAAAAACACTTTGATCAGCTTGACTGAAAAGTTCATAACATCCACGATTAAACAGCAAACATGATTTTAAACAATGAATTACCTGATATTCAAACCTAACACAAAAGCTATCAAAACGGTGAGATATTAAAAAATCTCCAATCTATTGTAGATAATAACCTACAAATTATAAACATGATTGGCCAGATCATTAGTTTTTGTTGACATGCAAAAATGATTTTCTTATACTCGGAATAACTTCGCTCGAGAACAGAGGGTAATGAACTTACTAAAAACGAAAAAAATTGTCCTGCTTTTTGTTGATGTGTTTAAAGAGACTCCAAAATTCCATAACTTCCTCCAGGCATTGCAGATCAATACACAAGCGCGAGAAATCACTGACCGCTTAAAAATCATCTGATATCGGCAGACAACATATGTTAACCTTAAAGGAATTCTTAGCCGCAAAAAAAAGAGAAATCTGGACCGTATCGTCGGATACCACTCTTTACAAGACATTAAAGTTTATGGCTAAAAAAAATATTGGCGCGGTACCCGTAACGGAAAAAGGGAAATTAGTGGGAATATTTTCTGAACGAGATTTGGTTCGAAAAGTTACTTCGTTAAAACAAATCCTGCTTTCCATGAATCTTCCGATAAAAAAACTCATGACCAAAAAAGTACACTATTTAAGTCCCAAAAACACCGTCGAAAGCTGCATGAATATCATGACCAGCCGCCGTGTAAGACACTTACCCATTCTCGAGAAAAATAAAATTATCGGCATAATCACAATCGGAGATGTTGTAAAGCATACAATACAAGAACAAAAATTTATTCTGCACAAGGTTCTCGACTCTATTGAGGAAGGTAAAAATAATTTACGGATGAATATACAATTCAACCTTGAACAAAATGTTTTGCCGCTTTTAAAAACGCTTGCTCAAAAGCATCCTTATGATTCTTATTCTTTCCGCTTACTGGAAGAACAGTTAAATAACATATCTTCCGAATATTACAAAAAACTGATTTCCTCAAAATTTAATTTTACGCCAACAGAAATTTCCATAATCAAACTCATTAAGGCACACTACAGGGAAAAAGAAATCGCTGAAACCCTGAGTATCTCTGTATCCACCGTTAAAAAGCACAAATATGCAATCCGCGGAAAATTAGGCATCAGAAACAAAACCGGAAATATTATAAATTATCTCAACCGAATCGTTTAGGTTCTATTTTGCATAGAACTATTACCCATCCTTTATTCACCTTATAGTTTTACCAAATTCAGCTATAGTAAAATCACATTTTAAAACCATGGAGGAACTTTACATGCTGACCGTGAAAGATTTACTGTTAAGAAAAGGAAGAAAAAAAATCGTCTCTATAGATCCTGATGCAACTGTTTATGAAGCCTTGCACACCATGAAAGAAAACAATGTCGGCGCGCTGCTTATAATTGAGAATGAAGAGCTGCGTGGTATATTTTCCGAACGTGACTACGCAAGGAAAATAGCATTAACCGGTAAAAGCGGACGCGATACTTTGGTTAAAGATGTTATGGTAACAAAGCTAATTTCCGTCACGCCGGAAAACGGAGTTGAGCACTGTATGAATCTTATGACTGAGCAACGAGTTCGTCATCTTCCCGTTTTCGAAAACAAAAAATTGGTCGGGATTATTTCAATCGGCGATGTGGTTAAAGGTGTTATCGATGAGCAAAAAACCACGATCAATGATTTAGAAAAATACATTTCCGGTGGTTTTCTTTCCCGGGATTCATTGCAATAGAATTATACAAATCCCAAACGGAAATATCGGCAAACCGATTTGAGGAGGTTGATTTATGAAAATATTCATTCCCAAGGAACAACAAGCCAATAAATGGCATGTACCAATGCTTCCCCCCGATGTAGAAAAACTGACCAAAAAAGGCGCAGATATCGAAATTGAGAGCGGACTTGGCGCAGTATGTAATTTTACAGACGCACAGTACGAAAAAGCCGGTGCTAAAATAGCAAAAGACCGCATTGCCGGATTTTCGTCGGCAGAAATGGTGCTAAGGCGGCATAAACCTGACCAAGATGAAGTAGGCAATTTAAAAAATGGCAGTATCCATGTAAGTTACCTGGATCCTTTCAATGAAAAACGCTTGGTACAGGCATTTGTCGAACAAGGCGTAAGTGCTATTTCCATGGAAATGATTCCGCGAACCACATTAGCACAAAAAATGGATGCCTTGAGCTCGCAGGCGAGTCTTGCCGGATATACTGCAGTAATCTTAGCTGCCGAACGCATTACCAAGATTTTCCCCATGATGATGACTCCTGCAGGAACCATCCAGCCGGCGCGCGTTTTTATTATCGGCGCGGGAGTAGCCGGCCTTCAGGCTATTGCCACGGCAAAACGTCTTGGCGCACGAGTTGAGGCCTTCGATACCAGACCAGCTGTCGCTGAACAGGTAAAATCTCTGGGAGCACGCTTTGTTGAAGTTGAGCTTGGGGAAACAGGACAGACTAAAGATGGCTACGCTCGCGAGTTGACTTCCGAGCAGTTGCAAAAACAGCGCGACGCTATGGCTAAAGTCTGTGCTCAAGCCGATGTAGTTATCACAACTGCGCAGGTATTTGGCCGCAAAGCCCCCCTCATTATCACCAAAGAAATGATTGCGGGAATGAAACCGGGCAGCCTCGTGATCGACATGGCCGTCGAAAGCGGCGGCAACGTTGAAGGATCGGTACGGGGTCAAGAAATTACTGTAAACGGCGTCAATATCATCGGCCTTGAAAATTTACCGGCCCGTGTCGCGCTACACGCCAACCAGATGTATTCAGCAAACTTAACCAACTTGGTGGAACATTTCTGGAACAAAGAAACCAAACGTTTTGAGCTGAATCTTGACGATGAAATTTTGAGGGGCTGTTTGATTACACACAATAATGAAATTCGCAATGAAATTATAAGAAAACATTACGAATGCGGATCCGATACAATGCATTAAGTGGTAATCATCCGGTTATATCGAGCCGGATGATTACCTAAAATAACTTTTGAAAGGCAGTTTCAATGCACGACAATGTAGTTCCTGTTTCTATAAACCTGCTGATATTTTTGTTATCGGCTTTCCTGGGCCTCGGTTTAATCAAAAAAGTATCCAAACTTCTTCACACCCCATTGATGTCCTTAACCAACGCCATTTCGTCTGTTTCCGTAGTCGCCGCTTTGATCGTTATGGCTGAGCCCAAAAACATCCTGATTTTGACATTGGCTACTATCGCCGTGGCATTAGCCGCGACTAACGTTATTAGCGGATTCATGATTACCGAGCGCATTTTACGGATGTTTAAAAAAGACAATGGAGGCAAGACAAAATGATCGAATCTGTTGTCGGTTACCTTTATGTAGCCTCCGCAATCCTCTTTGTATTGGCCCTTAAATGGATGAGCGAAGTAAAAACTGCCCGCAGGGGGAACTGGGCCGGCAGTTTAGGTATGCTCATAGCCATCGCGGCAACAATGATTGCCTTTAAAGTTCAACGCACAGACCTGGTAATCATCGCTATTGCAGTTGGATCATTAGTCGGTGTTCCGCTTGCCTTAAAACTGCCTATGACGGCCGTGCCGCAGCGAACTGCAATGTCACATGCTTTCGGTGCGTTAGCCGTCGCGCTGGTTGGAACGGCCGAATATTATCAACGTATTCCTCAAATATCAAATTTCGCGATGATCGTCCTGACCGCCGAAATGATTTTAGGCTTTCTTACCTTCACCGGCTCTACGGTTGCTTTTTTGAAGTTACAGGAAATCATTCCTGGCAAGCCCTTTATTTACCGCGGGCGTAACTTTGTCATTGGGGCAGTTGTCGCAGTTATTGCGGTTATGGCCGCAGGGTTGATTATCAACCCGAACAATCATTTTTTCCTACCGGTTTTAATTGCCGCTGCGCTGGTTTTCGGATTACTGCTGGTTATGGGCATCGGCGGAGCGGATATGCCAACGGTAATTGCCATACTCAATGCATACGCTGGTCTTTCAGCGGCTGCTCTGGGGTTTGTTTTGGACAACCAGTTGTTGATTGTAGCCGGAACATTGGACGGCGCGTCAGGATTTATTTTGGCTATTCTTATGTGCAAAGCAATGAACAGGTCATTTGTAAATGTCCTGTTTGGCGGATTCGGCGCAACGGCATCAAAGGGCGTCATTGCAACCGGTGATGTCAAACCCATCAATATAGAAGATGTCTACCTGATGCTTGAGGCAGCTTCGTCCGTAACATTTGTGCCTGGCTACGGCATGGCAGTATCGCAGGCTCAGCAAGTGCTTCGGGAACTGGGTGAATTACTAGAAAAAAATGGCGCTGAGGTTTTATACGGTATACACCCGGTGGCCGGGCGCATGCCCGGACACATGAATGTGCTACTGGCTGAAGCAAACGTTCCTTACGATCAACTGATCGAAGCCGAATTAATCAATCCCAAAATGCCGACAACGGATGTTTGTGTGGTAATTGGCGCCAACGATGTTGTTAATCCCGCCGCCAAAGAAGACAAAACCAGCCCGTTATGGGGCATGCCCATTATCGAGGTTGATAAGTCCAGAACAGTGATTGTTTTAAAGCGCTCCATGAACCCAGGATTTGCCGGTATTGAAAATCCGCTGTTCTTCAAAGATAATACCCGCATGTTATTCGGAGATGCCAAGGCCAGCATCCAAGCTTTAATTTCCGAATTTAGAAGCGGATGATATTTTATAATTGACTTAGCACAAATTTATCGCAAAAACCTATATGTCATGATGTCCGTGTCTCTAATTTGGTAGTCCCACGGGGGTTTGAACCCCGGTTTCCGGCGTGAGAGGCCAGCGTCCTAACCACTAGACGATGGGACCATCGTGGAAAAATGTCCCGTATGACTATTTAATCCCCTGACAAAAGTCAAGCAAAACTGACTTTGTGTGTTATCATTGTGAATTAATATAAGCGCAAGCGTCCTGAAGCCTTTGCACAACGCGCTCTTTACCCAGCGTCACCATAACTTCATCAATGCCGGGACTGACTGTTTTGCCGGTAAGCGCCACGCGCAGCGGCTGGGCGATGACTTTTAATTTAATTTCCTTTTCCTGGGCGAAGGACGTAAGGAAATCTTCGATTCCCTTCCTGCTGAAATTTGGTGTACCGGAAAGTTTTACCGCAATCTCTTTCAAATAACCGGCAATGGATGGCTGTAAAAAATTCTGCGCCGCCTCTTTTTCGTACTCCACCTTTTCAGCAAAATAAAAACCGGCAGATGCGGCCAGCTCAACTAAAGTCTTCGCCCGCGGTTGCAAATCAACAATCACCTTTTTCATGAAACCCTTGTCAGCTTTCTCAGCGGCGGCAGGCCAGAAATCTTTCATCGCCTCGTAGAGCTTTTCCTGCTCAGTTTCCCTGATATAATGAGCGTTGAGCCACAAAAGTTTTTCCGGATTGAAAACCGCGGGCGATTTGCCTACCGCCTCCAGCGAGAAAACTTCCACCAGTTCCTTTAAGGAAAAAATTTCCTGATCGCCGTGCGCCCAGCCCAGACGCACCAGATAATTAACCAGCGCCTCCGGCAGATAACCCATTTCTTTATACGCCATGACGGAAGTCGCCCCGTGGCGCTTGCTCAGGCGCGTTTTATCCGCGCCGAGGATCATCGGCACGTGCGCGAACTTCGGAACTTCAAATCCCAGCGCCTGATAAAGCAGAATCTGGCGCGGCGTGTTGTTGACGTGGTCGTCGCCGCGGATGACATGGGTAATATTCATCAAGGCGTCGTCTACTACCACCGCAAAATTATAAGTCGGATAACCATCGGCACGCTCGATAATCAAATCATCCAGCTCTTCATTGTTGAAACTGATATTGCCTTTGATTAAATCTTCGACAACGGTAACGCCGGTTTGCGCGCCGCGGAAGCGCACTACAGAGCCGGCGGTTTTCTGCAGGTTTTTTTCGCGGCAGGTGCCGTCATACTTAGGCTTTTTGCCGGCAGCAAGGGCCTTTTTTCTTTTTTCTTCCAATTCTTCTGGCGTGCAGATACAGTAATAAGCTCTCCCCTCTTTGATGAGTTTTTGCACCATTTCCCTGTGCAATCCGACCCGCTCGGCCTGAAAATAAGGACCTTCGTCCCAGTTTAAGCCCAGCCAGGTCATGGCATCAAGAATTGCTCTGGTGGATTCTTCCGTGGAGCGCACCTGATCTGTGTCTTCGATACGCAAAATAAACTTGCCGCCCTGATGGCGCGTAAAAAGCCAGTTAAAAAGAGCTGTTCGCGCCCCGCCGATATGCAAATAACCTGTTGGCGAAGGTGCGAAGCGCGTACGTATTTTTTTCATCTTTTTATTCCCAAATATTTGTTAAAGTTTTATAGGATTGTCAGTCGTCTTTTGTCAAGTTGCAATTGGTTAATAATGTTAAATTATCCTTGACAATCCTGGTATTTTATAATTAACTTTCACGCTTAATACATAAAGGGCGAACGTTTAGCAAGCCATCATGGTTTCGACGACTAATTCTTTGAAAATTAATGTGGTTACCATTCCTGAGGATGGGCTCAACTTGGTCTTTTCCGAAGGCGGCAAATGGTTTGACGCGTGTTTTAATGAGGATGAAAAACCTGACTTTTCCCTTAATAAATTGGATGTTAACTGTCATATTATAAAAACATCCGGAACGGTTTTTATCAAAGGAAAATTTTCCGCAACTATCAATATCAATTGCAGCCGCTGCCTGGAAGAAGCAAAGCTCCCCCTCGATGCTAATTTTGATTACACATTAATTCCGGAGAAACCCCAGGTTAAGGAAGATTTGGAACTGAAAAAAGAAGAGCTGGAAATCAGTTATTACCATGGCGATTTTATCGACCTGACGCCGATTATCTGTGAACAGATAATTTTACAGGTACCGATTAAAGTCCTATGCCATCCGGAGTGCAAAGGATTGTGCCCGCAGTGCGGCACGAATCTTAATGATTCCTCCTGTGATTGCACAAGCGGTAACGTCGATAGCCGCATGGCTGCTTTAAAAAACTTTAAAATAAATAATTAAGAAAAAGAGGATAATAACCATGCCAAATCCAGTAAAGAGACATTCCAAAACAAGGCGGAATATGAGAAGAGCACACGATTTTTTAAAGCCTAATTCCTTATCCGTATGTCCACAGTGCAATCAGCCGAAATTGCCTCACCGTGTATGTCCGAATTGCGGCACTTATCGAGGCAGAGATTACGGTAAACCGGAAAAAACTGCTTAACAGCAGAAGGTGTTTTCGGATCTTGAAAACAGCGCCGCCTTTTTTGTTTGATGAAAAATTTAAGGAAATATTTTAAAAAAACAGGTAAAGAACAGTATTATCTGTCTTAGATTATTGGCAATAATAGATTAGAATGGAGGAGGATCTTTACATGACATTAGAAGAGCGAGTTATCAAACTTGTGATGGAGCAGTTGGATGTTACGAGGGAAGAATGCGTTCCGGAAGCATCTTTCATCGACGATTTGGGGGCAGATTCGCTGGATCTTGTTGAGCTTATTATGGAAATGGAAGAGGCGTTTGGCATTGAAATAGCGGATGAAGAGTTGGAAAAAATCCGGACAATCAAAGATGTCCTTGAATTTTTAAAAAGTAAAAATATTAACTAATGTCAGCTAGGGTATTCATCAATGAAAAGGCGCGTTGTGATTACAGGTATCGGCGCTCTGACGCCGCTGGGCAATTCCGTCAGCGAATCATGGGAGTCCGCGATTGCCGGGAAATCGGGCATCGGGCCGATAACCAAATTCGACAGTTCTGCTTTTAAATCCAGAATTGCTGGTGAAGTAAAAAACTTTGACCCCCTGCAGTTTGTGGACAAACAAGAAGCTCGTCGTCTGGATAATTTCATTTTGTACGCCGTTGCCGCCTCAGAAATGGCAATGAATGACGCCGCTTTAAAAATAACCCCGGAAATTTCCGGACGCACTGGCGTAATTATCGGTTCGGCCATCGGCGGACTGGCAACGATGGAAAGCGAAACAAAGTTGCTGTTTGAATCCGGACCTCGAAAAATCTCTCCCTTTGCCGTCCCTTCCATTTTAGCCAATCTAGGTTCGGGTCTTGTTTCCATTCGCTTCGGTGCCAAAGGCCCCATCAATTGCGCGGTAACCGCCTGTGCGGCGGGAACTTCAGCCATCGGCGACGCTTATAAAACCATTGCTTACGGAGATGCTGACGTCATGATTACGGGTGGGGTTGAAGCGGCAATTACTCCGCTGGCTGTCGCCGGTTTTTGCGCTATGCGCGCTCTTTCCACACGCAATGACGAACCGCTAAAAGCCAGTCGTCCTTTTGATCAGGGACGCGACGGCTTTGTCATCGGTGAAGGCTGCGGCATATTGATTTTGGAAGAACTATCTTTCGCCCAGGCTAGAGACGCACGCATTTACGCAGAACTTGTCGGCTACGGCTGTTCATCCGACGCTTTTCATATGGCGGCTCCTCCTCCCGGGCATGAAGGCGCAGTTCGCAGTATGCACGCCGCAATTAAAGACGCCGGTTTAAATCCTTCGGATATTGATTACATTAATGCGCACGGCACTTCTACCCCGCTCAACGACTTGTACGAAACGCAAGCCATCAAATCACTTTTCGGTGCGCATGCTAAAAAGCTTATGATCAGCTCTACAAAGTCGATGACCGGGCACATGCTCGGCGGTACGGGCGGCGTGGAAGCTATTTTCAGTGTTAAAGCCATAGAAGAAGGGATAATACCACCAACGGTAAATTTGGAAAATCCCGATGCCGAATGTAATCTGGACTATATTCCCAACGTTGCCCGAAAGGCAAACATCAACATTGTCATGTCCAACAGCTTCGGCTTTGGCGGCGTAAACGCCGTTTTGGTTTTTAAAAAATATTCCCCATAATCCAGCGCAGACAAGAAAAGAGAGGATAAATTGTTATAATGTCGTTTTTGGAAAAAATTGATCCGGAATTACATCAGGCCATTAAAGCGGAAACACGCCGTCAGGCGCAAAATATCGAGCTCATCGCTTCGGAAAATTTTGTCAGTGAAGCCGTCCTGGAAGCGCAGGGCTGCATCATGACCAACAAATACGCCGAAGGTTATCCCGGCAATCGTTACTACGGCGGCTGTGAATTCGTCGATGTGGCGGAAAACCTGGCCATTGAGCGCTGTAAAAAACTTTTTGGCGCTGACCACGTCAATGTCCAGCCTCATTCCGGTACGCAGGCGAACATGGCGGTTTATTTCGCCACGGTCCAGCCGGGTGACACAGTTCTGGGAATGAACCTTTCGCACGGCGGACATCTGTCTCACGGCAGTCCCGCGAATTTTTCCGGCAAGTTTTACAAAATCGTCGCTTACGGCGTTGACCGTGAAACAGAAACAATCGATTACGGGGAAGTAAAAAAATTGGTGCGCGAGCATAAGCCTAAATTGATTGTCGTGGGCGCCAGTGCTTATCCGCGGATAATCGATTTTAAAAAATTCCGTGAAGCCGCCGACGAAGTCGGCGCGGTAATCATGGCCGATATCGCGCATATCGCCGGACTTGTGGCCACAGGCCTTCATCCCACGCCCATCCCTGTTTGTGAATACGTGACCAGCACAACCCACAAGACATTACGCGGTCCGCGCGGCGGTCTGATTATGTGCAAACAAGATTACGCCAAAACGCTCAACAGTCGTGTCTTTCCCGGCTCACAGGGCGGACCGTTGATGCATATCATCGCGGCAAAAGCGGCCGCTTTTAAAGAAGCGCTTACGCCGGAATTCAAGGAATATCAGCGTCAGATTATTAAAAACGCCCAGGCGATGGCGGATGAATTGAAAAATCAGGGTTTCCGTCTGGTCTCCGGCGGAACGGACAATCACATGATGCTGGTTGACCTGACGTCGGCAGGCGTCACCGGCAAGGAGGCGCAGGAGGTGCTGGATCGGGCAAACATTACCGTGAATAAAAACGGGATTCCTTTTGATACCAAAGGCCCCCAGGTAACCAGCGGGATCCGTATCGGTACGCCCGCGGTAACGACCAGAGGTATGAAGGAAAATGAAATGCGCCTGATTGCTTCGTGCATTGCCGACGTCATAAAAAATATCCACAACGAAACAAAAATCAAGGCTGTGTCTGAGAAAATAAAAAGCATTTGCGTGAAATTTCCCCTCTATCAGTATAGAATTTAAGGCCGGCAAGTCGTGAATTTCTCAGCACACAAAAAGCGTGGCAGTGATGGCCGGAAAAAAAATTTCTAAAAGCATCCCTAAAAAAGCAGCCAGAACAAGACCGGATTGGGACACTTACTTTCTGAATATTGTGGATTTGGTATCCCGCCGCAGCACCTGTATGCGCCGGGCGGTAGGCGCCGCGCTTGTGCGTGACCGCCGGATTCTGGCCACCGGATACAACGGCGCGCCTTCAAAATTGAAGCACTGCCTGGATATCGGCTGCCTTAGGGAAAAATTAAACGTTCCTTCCGGCGAGCGTCACGAACTGTGCCGTGGATTGCACGCGGAGCAAAACGCCATTATTCAGGCCGCTTTTCACGGCGTCAGCGCTAATGGCTCAACCCTCTACTGCACAAATCATCCGTGCGTTATCTGCGCGAAAATGATAATTAATGCCGGCGTAACACGAGTTGTTATCCACAACGGTTACAGTGATAAGCTGGCGGCTCAAATGCTCAAGGAAGCGGGGATTAAAGTCAAACAGCTCTAAATATTTAGGACGGCGGAAGATGAAATGTCCCTTTTGCGGCAATGCAGAAAATAAAGTTATTGATTCACGCATCAGCAAGGACGGCAAAGCCATTCGACGACGACGGGAATGTCTGGCTTGCGAAAAGCGTTTCACCACTTATGAGTACGTGGAAGATATTCTGCCCATGGTGGTAAAAAAAGACGGGCGGCGCGAGGCGTTTGACCGTATAAAAATCCGCAACGGCGTGATGAAAGCCTGCGAAAAACGCCCCATAAGTATGGAGGAAATGGAAAAGATAGTAGACGCCGTAGAGCAAACGTGCCAAGAATATCAAGGAGAAGAAATTCCCTCTAACGTCATCGGCGAAAAAGTCATGCAAGAACTAAAGGCACTCGACGGCGTAGCTTATGTCAGATTCGCTTCGGTTTACCGGCAATTCCGCGATGTCGGGGAATTCATGACTGAGCTGAAGGACTTGTTAAATAAAGAGAAAAAATAGACTATGTTTACCGGAATTATCGAAGGATTGGGCACAATAAAACGTCTGAGCATGAAAGGCACGGATGCCGTTTTGGAAATAGAAGCAGGCATCGAGATGGCCGATGTGCGCTTGGGCGACAGCATCGCCGTCAACGGCGCGTGCCTTACCGTAACCGCAAAAAATCAAAATATTTTTCACGCCGATGTCTCCGCCGAAACTTTGGATAAAACAAATCTTAAACAGATGCATCCCGGCAGCAAAGTAAATTTGGAAAAATCACTGCGCGTCGGAGGCTATTTGGGCGGGCATTTCGTTTTAGGACACGTGGACGGCACTGGCCGCATTCTTTCCAAAACGCAGAAATCCGGCTCGGTCATTTTTGCTATCCAAACAGACGAGGCTCTTGCGCGCTATATCGTGGAGAAAGGATCGGTGGCTATCGACGGCATCAGCCTTACCATAAACAAAGTGGAAAACGGCAGATTTTATGCTAATATAATTCCCCATACTGCGGAGAAGACCACGCTGCTTGTTAAAAAAGAGGGAGACCTGGTCAATATCGAAACGGATATTCTGGGCAAATACGTGGAAAAACTGTTGCAATCACCGCGGGGAATAGATAATAATTTTCTGGAGAAACACGGTTTTAAATAGATTAAGGATAATAAAAGAATGGCCATCAGCAAAATTACAGAGGCGATAGAAGATATCCGCAACGGGAAAATGATTATTCTCGTGGACGACGAAGACAGGGAAAACGAAGGTGATTTGTGCATGGCGGCGCAGTTCGTTTCTGCACAAACAATCAACTTTATGGCGCGTAATGGACGCGGATTGATTTGTCTCACACTAAGCGAAGAAATCGCTGACAAACTCAACCTGAAACCCATGGTACAGGAAAACAAGGCGCGTTTCGGTACGGCATTTACCGTGTCCATCGAAGCGCGTGACGGCGTTACCACGGGAATTTCCGCTGCGGATCGTGCGACAACTATAAGGGCGGCGGTTAATCCTGAAGCCAAGCCGGAAGACTTGGTAAGCCCCGGACACGTTTTTCCCATCCGCGCGCGCAGGGGCGGCGTGCTGGTGCGCACCGGCCAAACCGAGGGCTCGGTTGATTTATGCCGGCTCGCAGGACTCACGCCCGCCGGAGTCATCTGCGAGATAATGAAGGACGACGGAACGATGGCGCGCATGCCGGATCTGGAAATTTTTGCCCGCGAACATAAACTTAAAATAGTCGCCATCGCCGATTTAATTGATTACCGCCTGCAGAATGAATCTCTTATCAGAAGAGTTGCTGAAGCGACAATACCCACTTCCTACGGAGGAGAATTCAAGGTCATTGTTTACGAAAACGACGTGGATGATTTCCAGCATATTGCACTGGTAAAAGGCGAAATCAGCAAAGAAGACGAGGTGCTCGTGCGCGTGCATTCAGAATGCTTAACAGGCGACGTTTTTGCCTCTGCCCGCTGCGACTGCGGCGATCAACTGCACCGTGCGATGGAAATGGTAAACCAAGAAGGAAAAGGTGTAATTGTCTATATGCGCCAGGAGGGTCGCGGTATTGGTTTGGTCAATAAAATCAAAGCCTACGCCCTGCAGGAAAACGGACATGACACGGTAGAAGCGAATATCGCCCTGGGGTTCAAGCCTGATTTGCGTGATTATGGAATCGGCGCGCAAATTCTTGTTGACTTGGGAGTGCATAAAATGCGATTGATGACAAATAATCCCAAGAAAATAGTGGGATTGGAAGGATATGGGATTGAAATAACCCAGAGGGTTCCTTTGGAGATTCATCCGAACGAAAATAATATAAAATATATGAAAACCAAACAAAAAAAAATGGGACATCTTTTGAAAATATAGAAAAAGCATAAGCAAAGGATGGTAACTAATCATGCCAAAAATAATTGAAGGAAAAATCGTCGCTAAGGGAATGAAGTTTGGCATCGTAGCCAGCCGTTTCAACGATTTTATTTGCAGCAGATTAATCGACGGAGCGCTGGACGCTCTGACAAGAGCCGGCGCGGACGAAAAAGATATTGCTGTTTATAAAGTTCCCGGTTCTTTCGAACTGCCGTTGGCGGCAAAAAAGCTGGCGAAAAGCAAGCGCTTTGATGCGCTCATCTGTCTGGGCGCGATAATCCGCGGGGCAACTCCTCATTTCGAATACATCGCCGCTGAAGTATCCAAAGGTATCGCCAATGTCGGCTTGGAAACAGAAGTTCCGGTAATCTTCGGTGTTCTGACCACGGATACCATTGAGCAGGCCATCGAACGGGCAGGCACAAAATCCGGCAACAAAGGCGCCGACGCGGCCATGACAGCTATAGAAATAGTGGATTTGTTCAAAAACATTTAAAGCTTGTGTGTTAACCAACAAAAAACATCAGCAGGGCAATTTACGTAATGGTTGAGGTACAAAATTTTTAAATGCGCGGAAGGAGAAAGGCGCGGGAAATCGCCTTGCAGGTTCTTTACAGCCTTAATTTTGTGGATACCGACGTGGAAAAGGCGCTTGATCTTTTCTGGGGCAACTTTACCGCGCCGAAGCTGGCTAAAGATTTCGCCTCAACTTTAGTATACGGCACGTGGAAACACAAAGAAGAGTTGGATAAACTCATTGCCAGTTGCTCCGATAACTGGTCTCTGGGACGAATGTCTAAGGTTGATATTAGCATTTTACGGATGGCGGCTTTTGAATTACTATACTGTGATGATATCCCGCCGAAGGTCACACTTAATGAAGCCATAGATTTAGGCAAAACTTTCGGATCGGAAAATTCCGGGTCTTTTATCAACGGCATTTTAGATGCCCTCAAACTAAAAACAAGCAAAAAATGAATATCCATCTATCCACGGAAACACCAGACACGTCAAAACATAAATGTCTTGTGCTGGGAATATTTGCCGATGAAAGACCGCCGCGTGGCATCTGCGGCTTCATTGATTGGCGTCTCAATGGCTTGATCTCCCGAGAAATCAAGAAGGGACGAATTGCCGGAGACTTCGCGGAAAAAGTTATCATACCTTTTCCGCCGCGCATTAATTCGGAGATTCTGATGCTCTGTGGCATGGGAAACACCTCGCAATGCAGCACGAAACAAATCTTCCAGGTGGCCTACCAGTTAATAGCTTCCATTGATAAATTGCAGATTGATGATTTTTCCTTTGAACTTCCCGATGAAAAGCGCGTTAATCTCAGCATAACGGAGGTCGCGGAAGCGGTGGCAAGTGGATTTTTTGGTTATCTGTCCCGTGACGCCGGAAAACCGAACAAGATAACACCCCGTCTCTTGACCTTTCCGGAACAAGTAAAAGAAGCGGCCAAAGGAATAAAAAATTTCAAATCCAAAATAAAAAAAGAAGATTTTCCAAAGATGATATTTTAAAAAAACATATTTCGGGTAGGCACTACTTGGTCATAGTGTATTTTTGTTCGTCTTTGGGAACATACCATTTAATAAAATTGTGACTCAGGCCGATGGGAGCAGGCTCGATGCCTCTGAAGCGCTTGCTGATGATAACTAATTCATCCGGCACGTAAAGAAAAGTGTAGGGCTGATCTTCGACAAGTATCTCCTGAAAACGGTCGTAGTATTTTTTCCTGAGTTTTTGATCAAATGTCGAGCGGGCTTTTTCCAGAAGAGCATCCACCTCAGGGTTTTTGTAAGAGATAAAGTTTAATTCCTCCGGCGCTGTTTTACTCGAATGCCAGACATCATAAGCATCGGGGTCCAACGGTATCGTCCAACCCAAAATGACCGCTTCAAAGCGCCTTTTGTTGATGAAATCATTTATAAAAGCCGCCCATTCCAGAATACGAATCTTGACGTCTATTCCTACTTCTTTTAATTGTCGCTGAATGATTTCGGCACATTTCTGACGCGTTTCATTGCCCTGATTGGTAACAAGCTCAAAAGTAAAGGGGCGGCCGTCTTTCTCCAAAAATCCATCATTGTTGGTTTTTGTCCAGCCAGCGGCGCGCAAAAGCTCCCAAGCTTTTTGCGGGTTGTATGAATAGGTTTTTACGTTTTCGTTATATGCCCATGTTCCGGGCTTGTAAGGACCGGTGGCCGGTTTACCCAGCCCCAGCAAAACGCCACTGATAATTTCTTCTTTGTTGATGGCGTAGGAAATAGCCTGACGCACTCTTTTGTCGGCAAAAAACGGATGCTTCAAATTGTAGCCCAGATAGGTGTAGGCGAAAGCCAGGTAACGATACTTGTCGAAGCTTTGCCGGAAAAGATTGTTTTCCGTCTGGCGGGTGTACTGCAGGGGGGTGAGTCCCATCATGTCGATATTACGCGCGCGCAATTCCAGGAACATCGTCGCCATATCGGGAATAATCCGCGTAACATGTCCATCTACGTAAGGACGTCCCTCAAAATAATCGGCATTGGAAACAAGAACAATTTTCTGCCCCGCCAGCCATTCCTTGAATAGATAAGGCCCTGTACCGACAGGATGGCGCGCTAGAGAGCTTTTGGTAATGTCTTGGCCCTCCAGCAGGTGGCGCGGCAAAATCGCTGATGACCAGCTGATTAACGACGGCGCAAAAGGCTTGTCGTAAGTCACGCGAAATGTGTAGTCGTCCAGAACTTCCGCTTTTTTTACTTTCAAGAAATCACCCGCATAAGCGGTAGGGGTTTTCGGGTCAACAGTAACCTGATAAGTATAAAGAACATCTTTAGCGGTAAAAGGTTTGCCGTCATGCCATTTGACTCCTTTCCGCAAATGAAACGTTATAACCAGGCCGTCGTCGGATATATCCCACGACTCCGCAAGATCGCCGACGATATTCATGTCCTTATCGTATTTGACCAGTCCGTTGTAAATGAGACCCGCGATACTGTGAGACGCCGAATCCGAAGCTAAAATAGGAATCAGATTGCTCGCATCACCTATGTCGCCCCGGACAATGATGTCACCGTAAGCCGTTGGTTTATATGCCTTTTCTTGGGGCCCACTATTTGACTGCTCGTTGGCACAACCGGCAAGCAGTAACAGAATTAAAAACAAAATAACTGATAAACGAACTGGGTTCATAATCGTAAATTAGCGCAGCGACCCAACCATTGCAATATGTTTTTATAGATTAAAGAGTTATCAATACGTTCACAAATCAAAAACTGCCGTACCTTTGCAGTTAAAAACTATTTTTAAGCAACAGCATTTAAAGCATCATCCGATAAATCCTTACAGAGCTTTTCCTGCATTCAACAATATAACTCCTGGCGAAAATGAATATTTTATGTTTTTCAACAACCACAAAATAAACCATCGACAAACCATTCACATTTTTCAGGCTATATTTTCTTGACATACAAAACTGTTATTCTTATAGTTCTATCATAAAAATGTCTTACCCCAAGCGTTCCAAACCCAAAAAGTATGAATAATGGCCTTGTAATGCGATATTATATGACTGCAATGTTCGGTTCAGGTTTAAAGGATGCAAGAATCAATTTTGGAGCAAAAAAAGCAAATTTATTTTCCAAGGCAAGCAAAAAAGCGTGATGTGCCGCGTGGCCAGTGGATTTAATTTTCATGATAGTTAAATAGCGCCCATGCGGGCAGAGTTATTTTGTCACATTGTTTAAATGCGTGAAGAAGGCCTAACTTGAAAACCATATCATTCTGCAGCATAAAAGGGGGAACGGGAAAAAGCACGCTGAGCATAATAACTGCCTTAAGTCTATTCAGACAGAGGCTTAGGGTTCTTGCCATCGATTTGGATCCGCAAAATTCGACAACCTTCTTCTTTGCCGATGACGTAAAAGGGAAAAGCATATTTAACGTCCTCATGGGAGATAAGGCAGAAAATAATATAATTAAAACAAAATACGGGGTTGACCTAATACCATCCGATTTACGACTCCTTGACCATAAAATCAGGGAAGTAGGCTGGCTTAAAAATTTTTTAAATCAAAAGATCAATAACAATTATGATTATGTTATCATCGACAGCGCGCCAACATACGATAACCTTACAATCAACTGCTATGTTGCCGCCGATTCAATTATTATTCCGTGTACAGTTGACATTTTTTGCGCCAAAACAGTTTCTTTCCTCTTTGACCAATTTGAACAATTGGAGATAGGGAAACCCGTAGGCATCGTTTTGAACATGTTCAGACCTTCAGCAAATAAAAACAAAAATTTATGGAACAATAAGGAAGCTGGAATTTTCTTTGAAAACAACCAGTTAAAAAAGTATATCATCAACACCAAAATCATGCGGACCCAAGCTTTACACAGAATAATCGCTGAAGTCGACTATAGAATAAAAGGTAAAACTGCGGAAAACCTGATTGATTTTGTGTCTGAAATCACAGGAGAGGCTTTAACAATCACCTTCATCGGCGGATACGCATAAAAAATAATTGAGGCAAACTATATACCTTTATGTACCCACTAGTGACAACCAAAAAAAAACATACTTAATGCTTCGTCTACAATATTGCCATGCCCGGCCGTTACCACAAAAAATATTTTATTAATAAATTAAACCCTCCTTGACAAAAGAATGGGGTTGTGTTTGAATATTGTTTAAATTTATGCACATAGGAATGGTATGCCATTGCGTTCTCGGCATCATCGGATAAGCCGAGGAAGGAGGGAAAATGGTTGATATTTTACGGATGCTTGGCGCGAAGGGGACTGGCCAAGACATCTCCAACTACCACCAAAATGAGGAGGAACCCAAAATGGATGTCAGTAATAAACTGCAGCAGCCTACGGCGCATGGTGAAATCAAAGAAACAGTCATCAGCCCGGACGCGGAAATAAAAGGATCGATCAAGTTCAAAGATTCACTCCGTATTGACGGAACTTTCGAGGGAGAAATAGACTCAAAAGGCACACTGTTTATTGGCAAGGGGGGCTCCACAAAGGCTGAAATCCATGTCGGCAACATAATTGTTGAGGGTAAAAGCGAGGGGAATATAACCTGCGAAGACAAAGTCGAACTGAGAGCCACCGCGAAGATAATCGGTGACATCACTGCTGCACGCCTAACGATTGCTGAAGGAGTTAACATCATCGGCAAGTGCTCGGTCACTTCGGAAAAATCATCTTCCGATATCCATCAGGGACTTCAAGATTTCAAGAAGATGAAGGAAGAAAAACCTCGGATTGAAAAGCTTGGTGGTAGTTCAGGCACAACTGCCGAGTAAGGCATCATCTAATAATAGTTAATAATATAAAAAAACCTTCTCGGCGAAAGGCGGGGTTTTCCATCTGGATTTTTTCCTCATCAGAAATTATTGCAAATTTATCCAACAGACTCTATCCTCCAAAGCGGGTTCACGATCCAGTGTGTTCGTAGCCTGCGTTATGACGGGCAATCATAAAGATGCTTTCCCCTATCACAGCCCACGATGGAATCATGCTCTATCTCTTCAAATTATTATTACAAGATAGTATCTTCAGATGTTATGTGCACAGTAAAGGCAGACGCGTCAACAACAAAGCAACGGCTCCCTGAAACGGTGAAAATGAAAGCGGCCGGTGTTTGGGATGTTGTCTATGACGCCGTCAGTAATTTCAGCGCCAACGGTGATACCAACCAAGCGGCAGCTGTATCGCTTTATACAATTCTTTCCGCAATTCCATTTTTTATTCTGACGATAATCGTCGCCGCAAATGTTTTTACCTCTTACCCTCTGCTCCAGGAAGATATTCTTGATGCTATCAGGAGTTTCAACCCTTATTTCTCCGAAAAGCTCATGGAACAGTTAGGCCATATTGAAAATAAGAAAAATTTGCTGGGCTCACTGGGTATTTTGGGACTGGTTTGGCTGGCCGCCGCCATTTTCAACATTATGGAAACTGCGTTGAACATTATTTTCCGTTCACAAAAAAAACGTAATTATTTTGTCTCCAAACTGCTGGCTATATCCATGATACCCGTGGGGTGGTTACTGGGCGCGGCAAGCTTGATTATCAGCGCCATTGCCGCCTTTCTTTCCGCCCAGCCGTTTATCTTGCCCGGCGGTATCGAGTTATCACTAACGGTGGTTGCGGGGTTTTTCTTGCGCTATGTGATTCCTTACGTGGCCACCGTTATTTTTTTCTTCTTTCTCTACTGGATAATACCGACGATAAAAATTCCTCCTGCCGTTCTTTTGGCCGGAAGCGCTCTGTTTGCCTTGCTGATGGAAATTGCCAAGCAATTATTTGCGTGGTATATAGCCAATTACACTCGTTACGGCCTGGTTTTCGGCACGCTAGAACCTGTCGTTATTTTGGCTCTTTGGGTATTTTATGTGGCCTTGATTTTCTTGTTTTGCGCAGAACTAATGGCTTCTTATCAACGGCGCGACTTGCTTTTGCTGGAGCGCGCCATGCTCAAACCGCACAAAAACTATTTAAAAGTTGACGAGAGGCTTTTCAAAAAATTTGGCCGTGCTTATACTGAAGGCAGTTTGATTTTCAACGAAGGAGACAAAGGAAACGAAATGTTTTATATCCTTTCCGGCCGTGTCTCTTTGGAAAAAAAAGCGGGAGAGATGAAAAAATTATTGGCAGAAATGAATCCGGGACAGTACTTTGGAGAAATGGCAGCATTAATTGATGCGCCTCGCAGCGCTTCGGCGCGGGCGATGGAAAATTGCCACTTGGCCGCCATTGACAGCAACACCTTCATTAATTTACTGCGGGAGAGTCGCGGCATGAGTATCTTTATGCTCAGGGAATTTTCCTGCCGTCTGAAAAATACCAATGCCTCTCTGGAAGAAATGACCAATTTATGGATTCGGCTGATCATCATTGTTTACTTCATGGAAAATCCAACCACAACAATGGAAGAGGCTTTGCCCGCTTTGGCCGAACTAACCAAAAAGCTTCCTGATGAAATTAAAAAAGTAATCGGCGATTTGGAGGGTCAAAGTATTCTGAGCAGCCGCGACAGCGGTATAATCGAAGTTATACGGGGAAAAATTTGGTCGGTACTGAATGTTAAATCAGAAGTTCTTGAAGAAAAAGACAAAAGCAGGGATTTAGTTTAAAATCTGGCACATACGCCGTACTACAGACTTATCTCTCCGTTCTTATCATCATGAACAATAAACTTTAGTAAAGCAGGAGGTCTTTTTGTGCAAAAAAACAATAACATTACCACGCTCAATGAGTTTGAAGGGGCAAAACTGCTCAAGCAATGGGGAATCCCTGTCGTGGACAGTGTTTTGGCTCATGATTATGCCCAAGCCTTGGCAGCGGCAAATTCACTGGGCTTCCCGATAGCTTTAAAAGTCTGTTCCGCGGCTGTTCTGCACAAGACAGAACAAGGCGGCGTGGTACTTAATATTAAAAACAAGAAATCTCTGGAACGGGCCGTCCGGGAAATAAACAAAAAATTTGCCGACACGCCCCATGCGCTTCTAGTACAGAAAATGGCCAAACCGGGCTTTGAACTCATCATCGGCGGAAGGTGCGACCCTGTTTTCGGGCCGGTGGTTCTCGTCGGTATCGGCGGCATATTTACGGAAATCTTCCGCGAAACTGTTATTGATCTTGCGCCGGTAAACAAAAAAACCGTCATGACGATGCTCCGAAAACTCAAAGGCTTTACGCTGCTTGAAGGTTACCGTTCTCAAGAGCCTGTGAATTTTGCCGCCGTTACCGCTGCCGTTTCAGCGCTTTCCCGTCTTATCGCCAGCCGCCCGGACATTATGGAAATTGACGTTAATCCTTTTATTGCTTATCCGGACGGAGCAGTTGCGGTTGACGCATTGGTGCGTCTCGATGATCACTGCACTGAACCTCTGCGAAAACGGCTTGACATGTCAACGATAGCGCCGTTTTTTCATCCCTCATCCATCGCCATCATCGGCGCTTCGCGCAGTCCAAAAAAAGGCGGAAATATCATTCTGCGCAATTTACTGAAGGCAGGATTCAAAGGTTCTGTTTACCCCATCAATCCCAGCGGAAAGGAAATTCTCGGGCTTCCTTCCTACGCCAGAGTTTCCAACGTGCCGGCGCCGGTGGACATTGCGATGGTTGTAATTCCCAAAAATGTCGTTCCCGACGCCCTACAAGACTGCGCCGCCAAAGGGATTAACAGCATAATCCTGAGTACTGGAGGCTACTCGGATGTGGGAGAAGAAGGCGCCAGAGAGCAAAAAGTCATTGTCGGCCAGGCGCGAAAGGCGGGTATCAGGATTATGGGACCAAACAGCATCGGCACGCTCAATCCCTCCGTCGGCATGGCGACTTCCATCGTCGGCCTCGATCCCATTAAGCCCGGCGGCGTATCCATCATCGGGCAGTCCGGTGTTTTTTCCTCAGGCTGGGCGCGCTGGATTGCTGACACCAGACCATTCGGTCTAGCCAAAGTAGCCTGCATCGGCAATAAGGGAGACATAAACGAAAGCGACCTTCTGGAATATCTGGCCGGAGACGATCAGACCACCACCATTGGCATGTACCTGGAAGGCGTGGTTGAGGGACGGCGTTTTGTCAAGATTGCCTCGGCAGCCTGCAAAAAGAAACCGGTAACGGTGATGAAGGCCGGCCGCAGTGAGGCTGGCGCGGCCGCCGTCGCTTCTCATACCGGCTCGCTTGCCGGATCGGACGTGGTGTTTGACGCAGTGTGCCGCAGGACGGGACTGATACGGGTGCACAACTCAGAAGCCTTTTTCGACACATTATCGGCTTTTGAAAAACTACCTCTGCCGCGGGGAAACCGCATGGGTGTTCTTTCTATCACAGGTATGGGCTGCGTTGCCGCTACAGACGCCGCGGAGGAACACGGAATTGTTCTGCCTGCTCTCACCCCAGAAACGCTCACGCGACTGGGCGAAGTTATGCCTGTTTGGGCTCCGGTACGCAACCCTATCGACATGTGGTCCGCTATCGAGCAGCACGGCTCCAAGAAAGCATCCAGCCACATTGCCCAGTGCCTAATGGATCAAAAAGACGTGGATGCCCTGCTGATTACTTTCGTGCTCATGCCGGAAAGCATGATGGATATTTCCGAAGCATTCGCGGGAACGTTCAAACGGCACCCGTATAAGCCGGTTTTTGCCAGCTACTACGGAGGCACTGCCGGAGAAATCGCACATATTCATGAAGGCTTTGCCGCACTGGGCGTTCCCTGTTATCCAACGCCGGAACGCGCCATATTCGCGTTCAGCCGTATGGTGGAATACTCTCGTTTTCGCGGAATAATTCGCAAATAACCTTCACCGAAAAAACAAAGATTCACACGCTCGGCAGCAGACGTCAATCTATATATTGACGTTTTATATTTCTCTGTGAGATAAAACAACATCTGAACAAAGGCGTGGAAAGCAACCTGTGAAAATATCAATGGAAAATGAAATTTATAACCGAGAAAAGCATTTGGGAAACATTTTTTGATGCGCACGCGCCGATTTATGATGAAAACACCTTCACCAAGAACACTTTAAAAGAAGTCGATTTTCTCATCGAAGAACTGGCGCTCAAACCCGGCGCGGCGATTCTGGATGTCGGCTGCGGCACGGGAAGGCATGCCGTGGAACTGGCTAAGCGCGGCTATAAAGTCACGGGGATAGATATCTCCGCCGAAATGCTTAAAGAAGCGCGGGAAAAAGCCAAAGCCGCCGGCGTCGAAGCAAATTTTATTCGCGCGGATGCAACCGATTTCAATCTGCCGGCTAAATACGACGCGGCTATTTGTCTTTGCGAAGGCTCGTTCGGCCTTCTGGGTCATCGCGATGATCCAATCAATCAACCACTTTACATTCTTTCCAATATTTCCAAAAGTCTCAAAAAAAAGGCAAAACTCATATTAACCGTGCTCAACGCCACTTTCATGATTCGCAGATTCACCAATCAAGATGTTGCCGAAGGACGATTTAACCTATTGACTATGGAAGAATCATCGGAATTACCGCCGCGGGAAGGAATGTTTCCCAGTAAAATGCGCGAGCGCGCTTTCGTCCCCACGGAACTTACCTTGCTTTGCCGCCTGGCGGGACTGGATGTGCTCAACATCTGGGGCGGGACAGCAGGCAATTGGGGCCGCAGAAACATTGACCTGGATGAAATAGAACTAATGCTTGTGGCGAAAAAAGTAGCCAAGCCAAGATTCTAATATTGTTCAAATAACAATAACATTTAAATATCAAACGCATACAATTAATCTGTATACAACTTGTTGACAACTTATAAAACAAATATCTGTAAAAGTTGTCAACACTGCCAAATAAAAAACGGCGCGTGGTTGGAAGTGAAAAATTCCGGCAGGCGCTTAACCAGCGGCGTCACAGCCGGATGCTTTTTGAAAGTCTTTTCTAAAAAATTGCGAGCGGCTTGGCGATCCCAACCTGCGGGATGGCGAAAACTGCTGTATAAAGACAAATCTCCTTCATAAAATCTATCAGTTTCCAGATTTTGCGTCTCGGCACTGGCGATGGGCAGATTAAAAATCGCCAGGTTTAAAAAATCAATGCAGTCATTGTGACGCACAATAAAATCCAGCGTTTTTTGCACGCTAGTTTCATTTTCGGCCGGCGTGCCGAAAAGCAGATAAACATACGCGGCAATACCAGCTTTTTTGAGCGACTTTAACGCTGCTGAAGCATCCGCTAAATTTATTCCTTTGTTGAGTTTATCCAATACTTCCTGATCGCCCGATTCAATACCCAGCTTCAGCATGACACAGCCGCTTTTCTTGAGAGCAATACAAAAATCCTCATCTGCAAGCTCCCCGCTTATCCGCGCGAAGCCATACCAGGGCACACCCGGCGGATGCTGCGCGAGATTTTTCAGCATAGAAGGCGACAAAGCGTTATCCAAAAAATGCACCAAAACAGGCCGATATTTTTTTATCAGTTGTGTTAACTCCTGATTAACCTGTGCTACGGGCAAAGGCTGATAAGGGGTTTCTTCCGTCTTTTCCGGACAGAAGGCGCACTGGCGCCAGTAACAACCGCGCGCGGCGCTATAGGGCAAAATAAAACCGGGCGCAAGATAAAGTTGCGCCGGAAAATCATCATAATCCGGCGCGCAGTTTCTTTTTTTATTTTCACCGCCTAATAACTCCAACAATTTTTCTTCACCGGCTCCGGCAATCATTTCATCAACCAGTCCGGAAAATTTATTTTCCCCCTCGCCAAGCGCCGCCCAGGAAGTAACAAGTGAGCCGCCCAGAACTATTTTAAGCCCTGAATTGATATTTTTTACAAAACCAATCATGGCGAAAGCGCAAAGCGCCTGGCTTAAATAATTTACGGAAAAACCGACAAACTCCGGCTCTTCCTGGATAACCGCCATCAGACGCGCGGCAAAATAAGGATAAAAAGGATTGTTATCCGGCATCCGCGCGGCGCGTAGTAAATCCGCGCTTCGTGCTGGCGTCAGCAGATTGTTGGCATAATCAGAAAGGGTCAGCGTTGCGCCATAGGGTTTAGCGGCGATATTAAGTACGCGATTAACATCCTGCGCGGCGCGCGAATAGCGGCTTTTATTTTGAAAAGTTTCGATATTTTGTAACGCGGCAACATTGGCTTCCAGATTCTTACACGCTCTTTTGCTCCATTTGTCCGGCCATTCATTTGCAAACGAGGTTTGCCCCAGCAAATAATGTATCCCTTCCGCGTTGGCGTCAATTATCTGATAGCTGACGGCGTTGGCTTTGAGGCCTCCGGCTAACTTGGCAATGCCAGCCGGAGGCTCGGAGACCTTGCTAAGCGGCGGGTGCACCAAAACGATCTTCGTTTTCATATTCAGCACTGCTTCACTTAATTTGGTGTAAGCTTCTTAATACTTAAACGTCACTTACACAAGACCGTTTTCGCTGTTTTTATTTCATCTTGACAGTTGAAGTCCTTTACGCAATAGTTTATCTCACCAAAACGGCAAAAACAGTTATTATGCAGAGTCAGTCAGCGAAACACGGGAGGCGGGTATGGATATGAAAAAAAAGAAAAACGCAATAATTGCTTTCGTGTTATTGCTTGTTTTAGGCTACGCGTTTTTCAAACTATTTGCGGGCAATTACAATAAATTTGTCAAAATGGATGTGGCAATAAAAGCCGCCTGGTCGCAGGTCGAAAATCAGCTGCAGCGTCGCTACGATTTAATCCCTAATCTCGTGGAAACGGTAAAAGGCTACGCCAAGCAGGAAAAAGAAGTACTGGTTGAAGTCACCAATGCGCGCGCCAGGGTGGGCGGCGCGGGAAGCGTGCCGGATAAAATCACCGCCAACAACGAACTCTCCGGAGCTTTGAGCAGACTTCTGGTAGTCATCGAAAAATATCCCGAACTTAAATCGAATCAAAATTTTCTGCGACTGCAGGATGAGCTGGCGGGTACAGAAAACAGAATCGCCGTAGAAAGGATGAGATACAACGAAACGGTGAAAAATTACAACGCAGCCATCAAAACATTCCCGGCGAACATCATTGCGGGGATATTCAATTTTAAGGAATCACCTTATTTTGAAGCACCAAAAGAAGCGCAAAGGGCTCCCGAAGTAAAATTCTGATAGACGCTAAGGTTGCGAGTTCAAGATTAAGCACTAAAGTCTTCCTGACAGAAGATCGAGGGGTGTTATCTGTAATAAGCCGTCTTCCAAACTCCATTTTCATTAACTATCCGTGAAGCAATATTCACATCCGGCGATTTTTTATAACCGGCAAGGCTGTATTCCGGGTCATGCGGCAGTAAAATGAAATCTCCGGATAACTGGGGTAAAATTGGGTAAATTTCTTTTTGCGCGCACGCCATAAAAAGTTCGTCTATAGAGGCAAAGACAGATAGTTCTTCAATAGTTTTGAACGTGGGGGGCATAAGCATTATTTCTTTTCTGCGGTGCATCTGAAGAGCATTTTCCGGCGTCACCCACAGGGAGTCGGTAAGCTCCGTCGCGTCGGCCACCGGCCTTTGTTCGGGCGGGAGTTTGGCCAGAAAAAATCTCGTGTCGAATCTCATTTTTTCAAAATCCGGCGTGATCCAATGCGCGTAGGGCACAAGAACCTCGGGAAAAAACAAAATGCCTTCTTCGCGGGCAATTTCACTAAGCGTTATTTCAGAAGCGTAGAGCCTACGGCGGTATTCATTGTATTGCGCGCGCACATCTTTATCATGGAAAGAAATAAAATCACCGGAGGGGCTGCCGCCCAAAAGAATGCCTACTTCTTCGAATGTTTCTCTGATAACGGCAATGAAAAAACCTAAAGCTTCTTCTTCAGGCAGATCATCTTCCTGCAAAATACTGGCGGGTTTAAAATCAGGGGTTTTTTTAATATAACTTTCCAATTCAGGAGATTTATCGGATTCTTCCACCTGGCCGCCGGGAAAAACGTAGGCACCCGCCATAAAGGACTGCTTTTGATGACGGCGCACCAGAAACAATTTCCAGCCGGCGCTTGCGGAAGGCCGCACCAAAATCACCGTGGCCGCGTTTTTAAAAACTTTTTTGTTGCCCGTTGAATACATAACAATCTCAAGCTCAATCTATAACTTTATTTCAATCTAAAAGTAAATAAATAAAAAAAGACGCTCTCCCTCGTAAAGGGCAAAGCGCCTTTAAATAATATTTATTCCAAAAATACTTTTACGCTGGAGGTGTCAAAATTAACTTGCTTTCCTCGCCGGATATTTGCTCGACCTTCACCGAATATTTCTTTGACTCTGCCAACCTGGATATATTTTCTCTCGACACGTTACTATCTAAAATAACAGTGATCGTGTCTTTGGGGTTATTTTCCATAGCCTGTTTGGTTTTTACCACAGGTATAGGACAGCTCAATCCTTTGACATCTACTTCTACCATAATGTTTTTTCCTTTCTTTTTTTATTTAAGCCTAATTGTGATTTAATATTTTAGGAATCGCAGTGATAATCTGGCTGATTTTGGTCGCCGGTGTCGCCTGCGCGTATTGCCCCGCTTCTCTATTGGCTTTGAGAGCCTTGATAGCCGCGTCGTAATGGGAAAAACCTGCGTCAATAAAAGCGCCCACCATGCCGCTTATTGTATCCCCTGTGCCGCCGATTGCTTCCAGCTGCGGCAGATCAGGCCTGTCCAGCGTGAATGTTATCTTGCCATCCTGCACAATATGATCGATCGCGCCTTTGACAACCACCGTTTTGGCCATGCTTTTTTGCCGGTAAGCCGCCTCAATCAATTCATCGATATGCGCGATTTCCGCACGAAAAAGGTGATGGCTGATGTAAGCGGGATGAATTGCCTCCGCATCCGCCAAAAATTCCATCTCCGAAAGATCGGGAGTGAAGATGTCGAACTGCCCGGCAAGACCCGCGGCTTTGGCAGCATACATGGAAGAAGCATCTGCTATCATAACTGGTTTTTTCGAACACTTTTCAGTCACCTTGGATACTTTTTTCATCAATCCCATAACCGGCAGAATATAATGCAACAGCAGAATATCCGGGCTTAACTGCGGTAGATTTTTCATCAAATAATCGTAAAGCAGACGGCTGCCCTGACCGCTGCCGGTATCGCCGGCAAAAATCACCTGCGGCGCATTTATACGGCAATGAGAAGCGACAATACATGCCGCGCTGACAAGCGCGGCCGTTCCCTGCGTGCATGGAATTTCCGTATTACCGACGTGCAATTTACTACCGTTGAACCTGGCTTCGCCCATAACCAAACCGGCATCTGCCTGAGGAATTGTTCCGCAAATGAGAAGCATTTTAATTTGTCTCCTTGCGGAAAATTTCCAAAGCTTCCACAAAAGCCCGATCCAACATCAAAGCGCAAAGCGTGTGACCTTTATCTTTAGGCCGTGCCACGTCCGTAATTTTCTTATCCACCATGCTCAGATGCAAATAAGGAATGTCGGGGCAGCCACCGCCGGAGATATTCAAAATCACGCCTGTGTTTTTGTCAAAAGTCAGCTTCATGTTTCCGGCCTTGACCATACAGGCGTCAGCAAAATATTTAACTTTGACTACATCCAGAAGCTCGCCTACGCCTTTTACCGGCAGTATTTCCGCAAAGTGTTTGTCTTTTTGCCGCAACAGCCTTTCCACTCCGGCTTTTTCCACAATGTTGATTTCCACGGCCAGATCACAGCCCTTGCGCAACTGAGGCGGCGGCGCCACTAGCTTCACATCATAATTATTCGCCCGCAGAACTTTTTCTGCGGCAATTGCTTCTTCCACGCTTTGAAATAAAACAAGCCCGCCTCCGACGAAACGAGCTTGTTTTTTTGTTCTTTTAAATATCACTTTTTTAAAATCTTTTCTTCAGACCGGCTTCAGAATCGAACCCCAACAGCAAACATTGCATTGTTTGCCCAAGCGGATTTGAAGTCCGCGGCCGGCGCCAGCCGACTAAACCGGTCAGGTTAAAATTATCACTATTTAGCTTTCTGCAGCATCGTGAAACCGATAACCAGGCAAAATACCAAACCAATAATAACGGCAATGGGACCGAAAGCGGCAACGCCTTTCGGAGAACTCGCCAGAGAAAAATTATGCGCGAATGCCGCGCCGGTTATCATACCAATAACAAAAACACCCGCGTCCAGATCTCCTTCACCGGACATAAAAAGCTGCCTTCCGGGACAGCCACCCGCCAGAGCAAAAGCAAGGCCCGCCAAAGTCATGCTCAGAAAGTTCCAGACATGATTCGTATGGGCAATCGGCTGGCCTTCAAATCCGGCATTAAACTGCCCAAAAATCAGGTTGGCGAGAAAAGCGAATAAAAGCAGCGCGCCCACGCCGCTGATCAGGTGAAAGTCTTTAGTCATCATTGCGTCACGGAACGCACCCATCGTGCAGAAACGGCTGCGCTGCGCCAGTGTTCCGATAATCAGGCCGGCAATAATACTCACAAAAATCGGCGCATGTTTAGAACCGGGGCCTTCCACACTGGAGAAAATGGGGCCGCCTTCTGCGAACTGCACATTAAAAACCAAAAGCAAAAACAAAGCCAACATAAAGCCAGGCATGATCCAGCCCGTGGCTTTCGCCTGCGTGTATGAACGACCAAGCGTGAAGCCGCGTTTCAAAAACTGCACGCCAATAAATATGCCGAAAACAAGACCCAAAATTCCTAAAATCGCGTTGCCGTCACCACCGGCCAGACGAAGCAGCATGCGCCAGGGGCAGCCTAAAAATACAAGCGCGCCGATCATCGCGAACATGCCCAGAAAAAATCTGACCAACGGCGCGGAACCGCCACGCGGTTTATATTCTCCGGCAAACAGCGCCGCGGCAAACGCACCCAAAACAAAGCCCATGATCTCCGGTCGTAAATACTGAACAATGCCTGCGCGGTGCAAACCCAGCGCGCCGGCTATATCGCGCTCAAAACAGGCCACGCAAATTCCCATATTACCGGGATTGCCCAGATACTGCAACAGCGCCGCACCTATACCAATAATGGCGCCGACAATAATTATCCCAGTGCGAGAAGAAAAAATATTTTTCATAAAGATGCCTCCTTAAGATTTGCGCTGTCTTTAACATCAGGTTCACCAAAAAGCAAATTCATAAAAGTAATATTAAGAAAACATCTATAAAATTCAGTAATATAGCGGCGGCCTTATAAACTATAAGGAATATTTAATATTCCTTATAGTTATATTTTCAATAGCCCGCATTACAATTTTATGTTAAGAAAATATCCTATGGATACAGACCATTTTAAAAATATAACACTCCAGCAGTTGGAGGCGCTGATTTCCCTTGTGGAGGAAGGAAGTTTCAGCCTTGCCGCCAAAAAAATGCATCTGTCCCAGCCCGCTCTGACCAAAAATATAAGAAACGCGGAAGATTATCTCGGCGCACCTCTGGTAAACAGAAGCAGTATGGGAATATCGCTCACGCCCGAGGGAAAAATAATTTATGATTACGCGCGGCGCATGGTTAAACTGCGCGAAGAGGCAAAAGAAAAAATCGACGCGCTGGGAGTCAATACCGGCGGAAATATTTACATCGGCGCCAGTACCATACCGGCCACTTACATTTTGCCGCGTGTATTAAGCGCGCTGCGCAGCAATCACCCGGACATCACCACGTATATCAAAACAGCGGACAGCGAAGATGTCATGAACATGGTTTTGGCGGGTGAAGTGGAAATAGGAATTATTGGCAAAAGCCCTGCAAATAAAAAACTGGAAGCACAGGAACTTTGGAAAGACCGTCTTGTTTTAGCCGTGCCCGGAAATCATGCATGGAGCAAAAAGAAAGCTATCACAATTAAAGATTTGCTGACCGAACCTTTTATCGTCCGGGAAAAAGGCTCGGCAACCAGAGATTTTATGGAAAACTATTTCAAAGAGAAAAAGTCCGTTAACCTCTCACAATTCAATATCTGCGCCGAACTGGGCAGCTCCGAAGCCGTCAAGGAAGCTATCATTGCCGGCCTGGGTGTTTCGATTATTTCCGTTTACGCCATAGAACGAGAACTGCAGCAAGGCATGGTGGCAAAAATTCCCATTCAGGGCTGCCGGATGGAGAGAAACTTTCATTTAATATGCCGGCGCAATTTTGATTTCCGGCCATTTCACAAAACATTTCTCGGTTTTCTTGAAGAGAATAAATATCTCTCCTAAAATTTCCTCTATATTTTTTTGCTTTGTGCGCTCCGAAACTATTGCCTTTTTTTGGCTCACGCACCGTAAGACTGACAATATGTGTTTTTTTATTTGCCTTTCAACACGGGAAAAACGAGTTTACCGCCGTGTTCGCCGATAATCGAAACCAGCGGCAGGCACAGAAAAATCAGCGCCGGCACAATTTTTTCCCAGCCGGTAGGATTCTGCAGAATAGCGGGTTTGATGATCAGCGCCGCAATGATCATGACATCAAAAATCAGAAGCACAACGGAAAAAACAGTTTTACGGATAATTATGGGATTGTGCTTGCCGGAATAATTAACCAGCCAGGCGAGAATTCCCGTGCCGATGGCCGCGGGCAAAGATAATGTTCCCAAAATATAAAGATAGAAAACAGCTTCCAGCAGTCCCCGCGCCGGACCAACCAGATAATACCAGGCCAGAAAAAGCGGCGCGATGATAAAAATCGCCATGGGAAAATGAACAACCATGGGGTGCGGATGGCGTTTGAAAAACGGATGAGCCTCCAAAAAATTTATCAGCCACCCGGGAAGAAACGGCGGCTTATCTTCTGTCTGTTTCGCGAGCGTTCCCTTTGTCTGTATTTTTTCCAAAACGTCCCTGCCGTGCGGCGAGGCAGCTATGGCCTCGGTCAGATCAGCACCCGCCTGATGCCTGTTCATATGCACGCCGTTTTTCCAGAAACGATTGCCGGTCACGGCATATACTTTTCCGTCAACGGCAACCAGCGCCTCGCGGCCTTCTTTGCCGTCGTTTTTCGCCAAACTTTCACGGTCAAAGTCCATTTTGCCCTCCTCCTTGCGCAAGGTAGCTTATTTTACAATATTAAGAGTTTTGTGTCGTGATTTTTTAAAAATACAAAAATCGCCGCCGGAATGTAAAAACCCGACAAAATGAACACGACAAACAAAGCAATCAGCAAATCATGATTATTCTGAATGCCCCGAATGAGATAAGCGACAATCAGTAGAATTCCCGTCAGATTATGCGCGCGGATGGTAAGAAGATTCGCGGGCACAAGCCGTGACGGATTATTCAAATTTCTTTTCAAAATGACGAATGCCCGCAAAGACCAAGGAAGTGTGAAAAAAGCCAGATATATCCAGATGCTTGCCACACCAAACACCGGCGCGGATAAAATAACTAAATACGCCGCGATCATCGCCGCCGCGTAAAGCCAAACCGCCTTTTTCTCTCCCAGTAAAACTACCAGATTGTTTTTGCCTACCGCCGCGTCATCTTTTCTGTCCGGTATTTCATTGATGACAATCATCGCGAACATCATCAGCCCCAGAGGCGATAAAACCCAAAACGCTTCCCACGATAAAGAAAGTGCCTGCACCACATACGCGCCCAGGCCGATGGTAAAACTAAAATTAACCAATTGTGAAATTTCTCCAACGCCGCGGTAGCCGTAGCGTACCGGCGGCGCCGTATAAAAATAAGAGCTCGCCATCCCGAATAAGCCAAAGGCAAGCACCCACCATGTTCTTGCCACGCAAAGGTATAAGCCGATGATTATAGTCAGCAAATAAAGTGATGTAAAAACAAACCGCATATCACTGGGTTTAATTTCCCCCGAGGTTAGAGTGCCGCTGCCGCCCGCGTAAGGATTTATGACTTTTTTGTTTTTTTGATCCACAGAGGCGCGATAATCGAAATAGTCATCAGTCATATTGAGAGCGATGTGATTGAGCGTTACCCCCAGCACAACCAGAAAGAAAAACCACCGATAGATAATTCCGGTCTGCGTCCAGGCCACAGTGCCGCCAAGAATGGCCGGCAGCAAACTGGATGGCACAAAATGATAGCGGAAAGCCCTCCACCAAACCGGCAAAGATATCCACGTCTGCGACGATTTATGGTGTCCTTTGTTTTCGGGCAGCCTGGTTTTAGTCTGCATTATTATTTTGTTTTAATTGCTCATTGTTAAAACAAATAAAATTTGTATGTCAAAATAGATTCACAACTAAGCTCTTATAAAGAGCTAACCATCAGGCGGCAAAAAGCCCGTCTTATCCGCGTGTAAACCGACGCTTATATTTTCAGAAAACCTGGTTTACCGTCTTGACAATTCCCGCCTGGCGTATATCTTAATAATCATAATGACATGACAAAAAAATAACAACAACAAATAACTGAAAGGAAAAAAGATGGTAAAATTATACAGGTGCACGATTTGTGGCGACGCGTATATCGGCGAAAATCCACCGGCAAACTGCCCCTTCTGCGGCGCGCATATTGAATATATTAAAGAAGCCAAAGATGCGGTTGTCAATTTTGATGTAGAGTTAGGCGCGCGGGATAAGGCCAACGCCGAGCACGCCCTGCAGGTAGAGGTAAGCAACGCGACATTTTACGCCTGTGCGGCGGACAAAACTGATAACCCCGAAGGAAAGATTTTATTCAAGGCTCTGGGCAAAGTTGAAGCGGAGCACGCGTCCATTTGGAAAAAAGTACTCAAGCTGAAATCCGTTCCGCAAGGCAACGAAACCTGCCACTCTCAAAACGTCGAGAACTTGAAAAATTCGCACGAAAGAGAAACAAGGGCTATAGATTTCTACAGAAAGGCCGCCGCCGAAGCGGATAGTTCAAGAATCAAACAGATATTTGAAGCGCTGGTGGAGGTAGAAACAGACCACCTGCATTTGTCGGAAGAAAGACTAAAATAAAACATATAAATAAGAGGAGAAGATTATGTCAAAAACAGAAGAAGCCTTGAAAGAAGCTTTTGCCGGCGAATCACAGGCGAACCGTAAATATCTGGCTTTCGCGGCCAAAGCCGACCAGGAAGGTTTTCCGCGGGCGGCAAAACTTTTTCGGGCGGCCGCGGAGGCGGAGACTGTTCACGCTCACGCGCATTTGAAGGCGTTGAAGGCGATTCGTTCGACCAGAGAAAACCTCCAGGAAGCTATCGCGGGGGAAACGCACGAATTCAAAAGCATGTATCCGGATATGATCGCGGCGGCCAATGCGGAAGGACATAAGGAAGCACAGCGGTCTTTCACTTTTGCCAACGAAGTGGAAAAAATTCACGCCGCTCTATATCAGCAGGTTCTCAATGAACTGGATAGCGCCAAAGAAGCCTGCAGCTATTACGTGTGCCCTGTTTGCGGTTATACTGCCGAAAAAGAAGCGCCGGAGACCTGCCCGGTGTGCGGCGCCAAAGGTAAAATGTTCAAAAAAGTTGATTAAAGGTTTTTTTAGGCAAAGAGTAGATATAACCTTTGACCAGACAAAAAATATCTGAGCAAAGTTTATATTATTAAACCGTTTACAGCGGATGTCGTAAAACGCCGTCACTGTAACCGAAAATCCGATCTTCGGCGTTTTTTTATTTTCCCGGATCTGAAATATTGTTTCCGGGAAGCTTTTCTCTGGCCTTTTTTCTGTTTTCTGACGCAAAAAAGAGAGGGGTTTGCATCATTCCCTTTACATACTGCTTATTCCTGTCCGTCATTATGAGCCCTTGAAACATCGGTACAGTTTTGATACTATCCGCGGCACAAATTTGTTCCTTCATCTTCAACCGGAAAGGGTTTTTTCATGAATTTTTCTGAGCGGATTTTCTGCGGCAAGCTGTCTTCAGAGCACATCGGCAAAACCGTGCAGCTTTGCGGCTGGGTGGATGCCTACCGCGACCACGGCGGCCTGCTGTTTATTCACCTGCGCGACCGCAGCGGCATTGTCCAGATTATTTTCAGCCCGGAAACATCTTCCGAAAATATCTGCAAAATGGCGGCAACTCTGCGCACGGAATACTGCATTGCCGTCACGGGCGAGGTCAAAAAAAGAATACCTGGGACGGAAAATCCCAATATCGAAACTGGCGCGCTGGAAGTATTTGTCCGCGAGCTTTCGGTGCTGAGCGAATCAGAAGCGCTGCCGTTTCCGATTTCTGACAAGGCCATGGTCGCGGGCGCGGAAGACGCTTCAGTAGAAAATGTCTCGGAAGATTTGCGCCTGCAGTACCGCTATCTGGATATCCGCAGACCCGCTATGCAGGAAAATCTATTCTTCAGGCACAAAATTTTTCAGTGCGTGCGGGAATTTTTGGACAAGCGCGGTTTTGTGGAAGTGGAAACTCCGATGCTTACCGCCAGCACGCCGGAAGGCGCGCGTGATTATCTGGTGCCCAGCCGTGTGCATCCGGGAAATTTTTACGCCCTGCCCCAATCGCCCCAGCTTTTCAAACAGCTTCTGATGATCGGCGGCCTGGAACGCTACTTCCAGCTGGCGCGCTGTTTCCGTGATGAAGATTTGCGCCCCGACCGTCAGCCGGAATTCACGCAACTCGATATCGAAGCTTCTTTTATCGACGAGGAATTCCTCTATGAATTAATTGAAGAACTGACCGTAAAAATGTTTGCCGTGGCGGGCATTGAATTGCCGCGCCCTTTCCCGCGCATGACTTATGCCGAGGCAATGGATTCAACCGGCTCGGATAGGCCGGACCTGCGCTTTGGGCTTCGGTTTGTGGATGTAACGAATGTTTTCGGCAATACCAATTATTCCATATTCAAACAGATTCTGCAGCGCGGCGGCTGTATCAGAGGAATTAACGTCAAGCAGCAATCTGCGAAATTAAGCAAAAACGTTTTGCAAAACGAATACGCCAAGGAAATCGCGCCTTCTTTCGGCGCCAAGGGCATGACCTGGATGCGCGCCGAGGGCGGTAAGCTGGAATCCAACATTGTGCAGTTTTTTTCCGCAGCGGAACTTGATGAATTAAAGAAACGCTTTGAAGTGCAGGACGGCGATGTGCTGATAATGGTGGCTGACCCGTCTGACGCCATTGTAACGCAGGCGCTGGGGCAGTTGCGCCTGCATCTGGCAAATCGCCTGGGATTAATTGATGAAAAAATTTTTTATCCGGTCTGGATCACGCACTTTCCTCTTTTTGAACCCACGGACGAAGGCGGAGTGACATCGAGCCATCATCCCTTTACCGCGCCGGAGCGTGTGGACTTCGATCCGAAAAACGTGGAAGAACTTCTCTCTCTGCGTTCTCGCGCCTACGATCTGGTAATCAACGGAGAGGAACTGGGCGGCGGCAGTATCCGTATCAATAACCGTGAAGTTCAGCGCAAAATCTTTGCCGCGCTGGGCTTAACCCAAGAAGAGATGAAAGAAAAATTCGGCTTTTTCCTGCGCGCGTTTGATTTCGGCGCGCCGCCGCACGGAGGCCTGGCGCTGGGCATGGACCGCGCGGTATCAATGATTCTGCGCACGCAATCCATCCGCGAAGTCATTGCCTTCCCCAAAAACCGCTCCGCCGGATGTCCTTTAACCGGCGCGCCTGCGGGCGTAAAAAAAGAACAGCTCGCCGAACTGGGGCTTTTAAATCTGGGCGGCAAAAACATTTTGCCCGGCGAAGCACAAAAAGAAACTCTGCTCGATCGTGTTTCGTGGGTATCGCGTATCGGCATCGCCAAGGAAGAACGTTCGGTTATGGAAGAAGTTTTGCGTGAGGCGCAAAAGCTTGCCGCGGAAGTCAATAATCTTCCTGTTGATGATGAACCAATTCGTTCGGTAGTTGACGCGGCTGGTATTGCGCGTCCGGGGCTTACGGCAAAAAAATCGGAGCTTGCCGAAAAGGGGCAACTACTCAAAAGCGCGCCCGCGGTTAAGGGCAATTACTTCAAAGTCGCGAATATTCTGGAGTAGGGGGAGCCGCAAAAATGGATTCTGTTTTTTTCTATCGCAATAACATCAAAGCCGCTTCCCGCAGCGGCGCTCTGCAGAAAATTAAAATCGCGCTTCAGCCGAATATCTCCGTGGCTGGCTGGCCGACGGAAACGGGTTCAAATGCTTTGGCCGGTTTCAAAGCGCTGGAAAACGCGACAGTAGCGGAGCACGCGGTAAAAGCAGGCGCCCAGCTTATCGGCTACACGCGCATGAGCGAATTTGGTTTTGGCCTCAAAAATAGCATGGCCGGAAGCGTCCTGCAAAAAAAGGCGGCGGATGTTGAACTGGTTTTAGATTTGGCAGGCGAGGCGCGTCTGGCCGCCCTGCGCGCGGGTGTTTGCGGATTTAAGCCCAGATACGGGCTTCTTTCGCGCTTCGGCCTGGCGGGATTGATTCCATCGATGGAAGCAATCAGTATTTTATCTATGAGCATTAAAAATATCCGCGGCATTCTTCAGGCCGTCGCGGGTGCCGATGAGCGCGACTCTTCCATGCCCGAGGGAAAAACGCCGGATTTAAAGCCCACAAAAATTGATCCCAAAAAAATAAAAATCGGCGTGATCAAAGATATTTTAAGGGAAATGCCGGCTAATGAGCGCGAAAGTTTTGAGAAAAAATTAAACGAATTGGAAAAAGCAGGTTTTGCCGTTAAAGAATTATCTTTCCCTGATTTTTCCCAATTTCTCGCGGTGCATCAAATTGTCGGCTCGGTGGAAGCGTCATCGTGCGCGGGCCGCTATGACTCCGTGCGCTACGGAAAACGCGAACCGCAAGCGAAGAACTGGAACGAAATGTATCTTTCCTCGCGCGGCGCGGCTTTCGGAACACTCTTAAAAAGTTACTTAATCCAGGGCGCGTATTTTCAGTTTGAAAGTTACGCCGCATATGAAAACGCCTGCCGTCTGCGCGCGCGTCTTGTCGCTCAAATGAAAAATCTTACGGCGCAGGCGGATTTTATCATTCTCCCCGCCGTCAACCAGGCCGCCTCGGAAAATCCCGCGACGCTTGCCGAAACCTACACGCAATTTATTTACACGGCGTTTGCCAACGTCACCGGCCAGCCTGTTTTGTTTTTACCGGATAAATCGGGGGCAGGGTTTCAGTTTACAGCCGCAAGATTAGGTGACGGGCAGCTGTTGTCTCTGGGAGAATATCTGCAAGGCGGAGGAGAAAAATAATCATGGAATTTGAAGCGGTCATTGGCCTGGAAATTCATATCGAACTTAACTGCGCCACAAAACTTTTTTGCGATTGTCCCAATAATCCCGGCGACGAACCAAATGTCAACACCTGCCCGGTTTGCCTGTGGTTCCCCGGAGCGTCACCGCGCCTCAGCCGCGCCGCGCTGGAAAAAGCGGCGCTTTTGTGTCTGGGCTTAAACGCTGAAATTCAGCCCGTGAGCGCCTTCGACCAGAAAGTTTATTACTATCCGGATCTGCCCAAAGGCTATCAACTCTCCCAGGCTCATCTGCCGTTATCGCGCGGCGGGTGGATTGACATCACCGACGAAGACGGCTCGGCCAAAAGACTGCGCATTCATCACATCCACATGGAAGAAGACGTGGCCAAACTGGTGCACGAAATGGAGGGGCGCAAACCGGTAAGCCTGGTGGACTTTAACCGCGCTGGCGCGCCGCTGGTGGAAATCGTCACGGAACCGGATTTCCGCACGCCTCATCACGCGATGGAATTTCTCAAGGCGCTCCGCGCTCAGGTTCGCAACGTGGGCTCCTCCGAATGCAGTATGGAAAACGGCACGATGCGCGCGGACGCCAACATTTCTATCCGCACCAAAGGTACAAGCCAGATGAATACAAAAGTGGAAGTAAAAAACATGAACTCGGTGCGCCACGTGGGAGATGCCATCGCTTATGAAATCAGCCGCCAGAGCGCGGCGGCTCAGGCCGGTGAAAAAATTGTTTTGCACACTCGCCTGTGGGATCCGGAAAAGAAAGTAACCACGCCGATGCGCGCTAAGTTCGAAGGTCCGTGCGTTCCCGATCCCTGTGTGCCGGTAATTAAATTATCCAAAAAAGAAATTGAAGAGCTGCGCGCGCGCCTGCCGGAAATGCCCGCCGACCGCGCCAAGCGTTTTGTCAATCAATACGGCCTTTCTGCCGAAGAAGCTTCATATTTGAGCGCGGACGCGGAAATCGCTGTCTATTTTGAAAATCTGATTAAGGAAGGAGTGGCTCCGCGCGCGGCAATGCACTGGCTCACCACACAGCTTATGCCCGCGGCGAAAGACAGAAATCAGGAACTAAGTCAAGCTAAAGTAACGCCCGCGCGGCTTGCCGCCCTGCTCAAAATGCTGGCACGCGATGAAATTAACGCCAATGCCGCGCGCGAAGTTCTTGCTCACTTGTTCGCAAGCGATGAATCACCGGAGGCAATCGTCAGCGCTAAAGGATTCAAGCAGGTATCGGATCGCGGCGAGATTGATTCTTTGATCGACAAGGTACTGGCTGATCAGCCGGGCGCGGTTGCCGATTTTAAAAACGGCCAGGGCAAAGCTTTGGGGTTTTTAATCGGCCAGGCAATGCAGGCATCAGGCGGCAAAGCGAATCCGAAAGTAATCAGGGAAATTCTTACCAAAAAACTCGAGGCGCTTTGCAAAGCGTGACCAATTCACAATCAATGTAAAATTGGAAAACCGGCCTTCTTCTATAAAAAGATATTTATAAATTCCGCGGCGGAAATCTGATTTTTGTTTTTGATTGTTCTTTTGCCGTTGGAGTAATTGGTGACGGCGCATTTTTTATACTGCGTACAGTCTCCGGATTTATCCGGCTTGAAACCGCGGCATACGCGTAAAACGTCGGGCGATATCTCGTCAATGAACACAATTTTTCCCCGCCCGTATTTCAGCCGGCCCAGCTCGAATTTTCCGTCGATAACGTGCAGTTTTTTTGATTTAAATTCTTTGGAAACTATGTCCGCGATTTTTTTTACCAGTTTCACGCTTTCATCAATTTCTTTTTTCGTCAGCGCGCCCGCTTCCTGCAATGCTTCCAGCGTTATCAGAATATCGGTGTCTCCCTTTGTCCACGTCTCTACTACTTTATGAAGATTTTTACAGGGCCGGACAAACGGATATCTTCTCCAGAAACTGCCTGTCGCGTTGCTGCGCCAGGTAAATTCTAAATTTGTCAGTGGCGCCGAGCCGGGAAATTGCGGCTTGGCCACCGGCATGCCCAGCGGCACGGCCGGTTCCACAATCATTTCATTATCGCTGATGGTATCGATGTAATGAGTGGGAACGCCCTTAGATTTGAGCAGTTTAAAAAAATGCGTGGCGAAACGGCACGCTATCGCGCCCTTGCCGGGAATCTCGCCCACGACAACGTCATACCCCGGGTCAAAAACAGGCTTGCCGTTTTCCATATAGCCTGTCGCCTTGTCGGTAAAAACAAAACGGTATTTTCCTTTATGCGCGCCGGCCGTTATCTTGAAAACATCTTTGGACTTGCCGCGGTAAACGAGATTTTTCTCCATAATTTTAATTTCTCCTTGAGAAACAATTTCTAAGAACATTAATCTCTTCTATCTGAAAAGTATGCTAAACGCTATTCTTATGAGAAAAATGAAGATTGGTGCCGGAGGTCGGAGTCGAACCGACATGCTCGCGAGGAGCGGGGGATTTTGAGTCCCCTGCGTCTACCAGTTTCACCACTCCGGCACGGGGTGCGATTATATAAGCGGTCAGGATAAAGTCAAGCTAAAATCAAGTTGACAGTGTTTCATGCCTGTGTTAATTGGGCTGCACATTTTTTAAGCGGTCTTAAGGGGTTGTAGCTCAGCTGGGAGAGCGCCTGAATGGCATTCAGGAGGTCAGGGGTTCGATCCCCCTCAGCTCCACCAAAAAGTAAGGGAATCATCACCAGTGATGATTCCCTTTTTTGTTATTATAAATCCTGCGCCTGTCTTTTAATGTCTATTCTTTTCTCCTTAGTCAGTGCTTTTTTATTCCCCTCAAGCCATGAACGCATGGCTTCTTCCTGTTTCACCGACAATAATATTTTTTTGTAGATATCTTTTTCCTTTTCCAAAACTTGTCGATCCAGCTTGCTTAAAGACTTAAGCTTAAATACTACATAAGTACCGTTAACGAAAAATGAATTTTCCGGATACGGGTTGGCAACAGATAGCCGATAAAAAGTTTTGGGGTCGCCCTGATTAAATCCCAATTTGGGAATAGACTCTCCCGGCTGGAAAAATCCCGTTTCTTCAACGCGCAGCCCTTTCTCACGCGCAACTTTATCCAGAGGTTCACCGACCTTTATCCTGTCTAAAATCACCCGGGCCTCATCCGCGGCAAGCTGATTAAGTTCCGCGGCGATCAACTGTTTTCTGACTTCGTTTTCAACCTCTTTCAACTGGGGCAAATAGGCCGGCTTTTTATCGATTACTTCCAAGAGATAATAACCTTTTTCCGTGGCAATAATCCTGCTCAATTCCCCCTTTTTTAATTCCAAGATCTCCGCGATAAAGCCATCGACAGAGGAAAATTCCTGTGGCGGCTTATCAATAGGGAAAAATCCAGCTTGGTGAATGGTCAATTTATTTTTTTGGGCATACTCGTCAAAATTGTTTTCCTGGTAAATCACATCACGAGCTTTTTTTGCTTCAGCCTGGGCTTTTTGCGTACCTCTGATCACCCTGAGCTGTTGGACAATTATATTTTTCGCTTCAGCAAAAGACATTTGTTTGCCTTCTTTGTTGCGATAATTGTCCTTATAAAGGCTGTAGTAATCGCGCGCCTCGTCATCACTAATATGGTCTTTTGCATAAAAAGCTGCCGGAAAATAAAAATACTTTATCTTTACCTGCTCGGGACGCCGAAAAGCGCCGCTATTGCTGTTCAAGTAGCTCTCCAGTTGGGCAGTGGTGGGGGTAATTTTCTGCCGGACATTTTGTCCGGATATTTGAACGAAATTGAGGTTGATTTTCTGATTCTGCATCACAAACAGGTCAAAAATTTCCTGCTCGGAAACCTTAATACCTTCACGGACAATCAGCTCTATTCTGTTAGCCATTAAGTTAACTCTCTGGATAGCCTCAAAATCTTCCGCAGAAATCCTGTTGAAACGGAGCATTTGCCGATATTTACGTTCGTCAAAAATGCCGTTTGTCTGAAAGGCCTCGATGGACGTGATCATCTCCCGCAATTCTTCATCCGATACCCTTACTTTTAAATCCTCGGCCTTGGAAATAATGACATGCCGGTTAATAAGGTCGTCATAAGCTCTTTGCTTGAGATTCATTTCCTTAAGCATCTCCGAAGTAAGATTCGCCCCATAACGTTGCCTTACCATATCCAGCAATCTTTCATACTCTGTGTGGAATTCAGCTGCGCTGACAGTTCTTCCGTCAATAATAGCGATAACAGATGCCTGCTGACCGCTTCTGCTAGAGCCAAAATAGAGAACAAAGACAACAATAATGATGGCGATCACGGCAAGCATGAACCAACCGCGGGCGTGTTTACGAAAAAACTTCAGCATAAATTCACCTCAAAAAAATATTACATTTGATTGTCGGTAATGAAACGAAACTTACCTATTACAGACATTTATAAAATGCAAATATAATTTAAAAAGGCGTTGATTAGGGAAACGAAATACGATATAGAAAATCATTATTTGGCGCAAAAATAACCATTTTAAATATGGAGGATGAATGCTTTTTGATTATATTTTGGGCCGGTTTTCCAATGATCTGGCTATAGATCTGGGTACGGCAAACACGCTTGTCTTCGTTAAAGGCAAGGGAATAGTGTTAAACGAACCTTCCGTTGTGGCCGTACATCAGGATTCGAGAGGCACAAAAAAAGTTCTGGCCGTAGGTAATGACGCCAAAATCATGCTGGGGCGCACCCCCGGGAATATCATGGCCATAAGACCGATGCGCGACGGCGTCATCGCCAACTTCGATGCCACAGAAGCAATGCTGAAACACTTTATTTTGTCCGTGCATAACCGCAAGGCTTTGGTGCATCCACGAATTATAATCGCCGTGCCTTCGGGCATAACTCAGGTGGAAAGACGCGCCGTGCGCGAAACCGTCGAATCCGCAGGTGCCCGTGAAATTTTCATAATCGAAGAACCCATGGCGGCGGCAATCGGCGCAGGACTGCCCATAGCCGATCCGACAAGTTCCATGATTGTGGATATCGGTGGCGGAACAACGGAAGTCGCTGTTATTTCACTTCACGGTATCGTGTACTCCCGTTGTGTCCGGGTTGCCGGAGACAAAATTGATGAAGCCATTGTGCAATACATGAAACGTAAATACAATTTGCTTATCGGAGAAAGAACCGCAGAAACTATCAAATTTGACCTGGGCTGCGCTTACCCGCTTGATGAAATAAAGGTTGGTGATGTTAAAGGACGTGATTTGATTGCCGGCATGCCCAAAATCATCGAAACCAACTCTGAGGAAATCAGGGAGGCCATTAACGAGCCCCTTACCCTTATTGTAGACGCAATCAAAGATGCTTTAGAAAATGCTCCTCCGGAACTCGCCGGCGACATCGTCGATCGGGGCATCGTTCTTACGGGTGGCGGAGCGTTGCTGCAGAATATTGACGTACTTATCAGGGAGGAAACAGGATTACCGGTAACAGTAACTGATGATCCTTTGTCTTCCGTGGCGCGGGGCGCCGGCATAGCCCTGGATAACCTTGACATGCTCAAAGAAATTGCTGTTCAGGCATAAAAGCGTACGGCAATAAATGAACATTTAAATCTATCCTACCACAATCATTGCTAGTTGCCGACGCGATTTATAATTGCTTATTTCATCAGGTAAAAAATGTTTTTTTTTAGAAATTATAAATCTCTTATTCTGGTAACTCTTATCTTCATCTTCGCGCTTATCATGCTGTCTTACAGCATCAAGTACGATAAAGGTGAGGGAATTTTCCGGAAAATCGTGTTGGAAGCGGTAGCGCCATTCCAAAGCTTTTCACACTTTATCGTAAAAAGCGTTGACGATTCATGGGAGCGATACGTGACTCTTGTCGGTCTTGTCGAAAAAAACAAACAATTAACCAAAACCATCCACGAGCTAAAAGCCGAATTACTTATATACAAAGAAGGTTATTTAGAGGCTAAGCGGTTGAGCACACTTCTTGCCCTACGAGAATCTCTAGATTACGCTTTCGTTGCCGCTCGAGTTATCGCCAAAAAACAGACAGCCCTTTCCAAAACCATAGTCATTGACAAGGGCTCTTTCGACGGATTAAAAACCGGCATGCCTGTCGTAGCTCCTCCTGGTTTGGTTGGCCGTCTGATCAATGTTTCTTGGAATGTATCTAAAGTATTACTAATTACCGATGAAAACAGCAATGTTGACGCCATACTGCATCGAACACGTGTTCAGGGAATTTTCAGCGGCGCGGGACTGCACGAAGGAAAATTGAAATACATAACTAAAAATCAAGATGTGATAAGAGGGGACACCATAATATCCTCCGGCATGGGGGGTGTATTCCCCAAAGGGTTGCTCATTGGTCAGGTAAAAAATGTAGAGAAGCAAAACAAAGAACTATTTTTGAAAATCGACGTTACTACTTTTGTTGATTTTTCCAAATTAGAAGAAGTATTGGTTCTGGTTTCCGAAGAAAATGAGGGTAAATAAAAATGGCGTATTATTTACTGCTTCCGTTGTTGTCCCTTTTAGTCATCGCGCTGCAAACTGTTTTAGCCGATATAATTTTTTTAGGGCGACTGGCTATTGAAATATCATTCATTGTTGTTATTTACGCCGGTTTTCGTCTGGATTTGGCTAAAGGAGCCCTTTTGGCGTTCGTCTTCGGTTTTGTGCTTGATTGCATGACAAGCCCGGTAATAGGTTTGTTCACTGTAATTTACATCCTCGTTTTCCTTTGCTCATTTATATTATCTTTTATTTTGGATATCGAGAAAATACATTTTATTGCTTTATTTGGATTTCTATGCGCTTTAATAAAAGAAATTTTTGTTATAATATTTTATAATTTAGTGTTAAATTTTGATACGGTAATGAACATTCCGTTTATTTGTTTACCGCAAGCCATAATTATCGGTTTACTTACCCCTTTATTCTTTTATTTAATGCGACGGCTAGAGGTATTTTTTTATGGAAAACCGTTTCACCGTACTGAACGTACCGGAGACTCCCGAATTTCGGCAAAAATTTAAAATTGTCGTCACCGTATTGCTGATTATTTTCTCGCTTCTGCTTATCCGGCTCTGGTACTTACAAATTATCAAGGTACAGGAAATGAGAGAGAAATCGGAAAGTAACGCCATCCGTTACCGCAAAATTCAGTCCCTGCGCGGCGTGATTACGGACCGCAATGGAGACATTTTAGCCGATAACCTTCCTTCTTTTGATGTTGTCTACATGCCCGGCATAGCTAAAAATCACGAACAATTAATTCAGCGTTTGCAAATCCTGTATAACCGCAAAAACTTGGAAATAGATTTAAGCCAGCAATTTGGCAAAACGATGCGGCCGTATCTCCCCGTAAAATTAGAAAAAAACGTTGGCATGGAAAAAGTGGCAGTAGTGGAAGCAAATTCGGTAAATTTGCCAGGATTGTATATTGATGTTTCACCAGTCCGTTTGTACCCCAAAAAAGAAATGACGGCCTCTCTCCTGGGTTATATCGGAGAGGTCGGTAAAGACGATTTAGAAAATGGAGAAAGTGAATATTCCTTAGGGGATATTACCGGGAAATACGGAGTGGAAAAAGTGTTAGATCCTTATTTGCGTGGTCGCAGCGGCGCAGAGCTGGTGGAAGTAAATGTTCACGAAAAACAAATGCAGAATCTCGGGCGCATCGAAGCCGTGCCCGGTTATAACACTGTTCTGACCATAGACACTAGACTGCAAGAAGCAGCATGGCTCGGATTGAACGGAAAAGCGGGCGCTGTTGTGGCTTTAGATCCGCGGGATGGAGCTATTTTGGCCATGGTCAGCGCGCCATCTTTTGATCCTCATTTATTCAACGCAGGGATTTCCGCCGAACAATGGAAAAATTTGTTGAATAACCCGTTATCTCCGATGACCAATAGAGTCGTATCCGGTCAATATCCACCTGGTTCCACCTATAAGCTGATTGTTGCTGCCGCTGCTTTGGAAGAAGGTATCATCACCCCCCAAACGAAATTATTTTGTGACGGAACTTTCACCATGGGTAACAGAACTTTCAGATGCTGGAAAAAGCACGGTCACGGACAAATAGAACTGCACAGAGCCATAGTTGAATCGTGCGACGTTTATTTCTACAACGTCGGCAAAATGCTTGGGGTGGACAAAATAGCAAAGTACGCCAATCTTTTTGGTCTGGGAAAAGAAACCGGCATCAATTTCCCTAACGAAAAAAGCGGTCTCATTCCGACGCAACAGTGGAAACTGGAAAGATTAAAACAACCGTGGCATCCGGGTGAAACTATATCCTTAGCTATCGGGCAGGGATATAATCTGCTTACCCCACTGCAACTTGCCAATGCTTATGCCTCTTTTGCCAACGGCGGGACCGTATGGCAGCCACATCTCATAAAACGTGTTGAAACAGCTGAAGGAAGAATAATCAAAAAATTTGAACCGGTGAAGACCGCAACGATTCCCTTGAGCAAAAAAACTTTTGAACTGTTGCGCAGCGCCTTATGGGGGGTAGTTAATGAACAAGGCGGAACGGGAAGAGCAGCGATGGTACCCAACGCTGATGTTTGCGGGAAAACGGGAACGGCGCAGGTTGTTGGTTTACCGCAAGATCCAAAAGCCCGCCGGCTAAAAAAAATCAGTGCCTTTCATGAAGACCATGCCTTGTTCGTATGTTTTGCTCCACGGGACAATCCGGAAATAGTCATCGCCATAGTCGCGGAAAATGCCGGACATGGCGGTGCTGTTGCCGCTCCTATCGCCCGTAAGATGATGGAAATTTATTTCAACATTCAGGAAAGTGATATTAGACCACAAGTTGCAAACACCGCGGAAACGGGGCGCTGAACAGGAATAATTTATGCTTTTTTTAAAATTTGACCGAAGTAATCTTCATAATTTTGACTGGACGCTGCTGGCAATTGTGCTGTCCATCTGCGCGATAGGAATCTTAAATATTTATTCCGCCGGATACAGCTATGACGCTCTGGAAAGACAATCTCCTTTCTATATTAAACAAATACAGTGGATATTGCTTGGCCTGATCGCAATGATAATAACTTTTTCCATCGACTACAGATTTCTTGCCAAAGGAGCCTACGTTATTTATTGTATTGCTATCGCCCTTCTGATACTTGTTCATATCTTTGGCTACACCATGCACGGCTCCCAGAGATGGCTTTCCATCGGTGGTCTTGCTTTCCAGCCCTCCGAAGTAATGAAACTTTCCATAATCCTTGTCCTGGCCCGTTATTTTGAAGACCACAAATCCAACCAGCCGTATAAACTCAGAGAGCTTATAGTTCCAGCGTTGCTCATCATGCTTCCTTTTCTACTGATCTTAAAGCAACCCGATTTGGGAACAGCTTTAATCATCGTGCTTATATCAGCCTCGATAATTTTCTTTATCGGCGTCAATTGGAAATCTTTTCTTATCGCATCATCCGGCGCCTTATTGTCGGCTCCCATCGTCTGGCATTTTTTGAAAGATTACCAAAAAGACAGGTTGATCATTTTCTTTAATCCGGAAAGAGATCCGTTGGGTGCCGGATACCACATCATTCAATCCATGATCGCGGTGGGCTCAGGAGGTCTTTGGGGCAAAGGGTTTCTGAACGGCACGCAAACGCAACTTAAATTCTTGCCGGAGCAGCAAACGGATTTTGTGTTTTCTGTTTTCGCGGAAGAATGGGGTTTTACCGGCGGTTTTGTTTTGATCATTCTATTCATGTCGCTTGTTTTCTGGAGTTTAAAAATTGCCCTGCATGCCAGAGACCTGTCCGGAACTGTTATCGCTTTCGGTATAGTTTGTCTTTTTTCGTGGCAGGTATTTATCAATATCGGCATGGTGTTGGGTGTTTTGCCGGTAGTGGGCATTCCACTACCCTTTTTGAGCTATGGCGGCTCGGCCATGCTTTCTTTTATGGCCGCCATAGGGTTATTAATGAACATAAATGCGCATAGATTTATTTTGCACCGCTAGACACTAATAAAACTTTTAGTATATACTGCTGAGCGTAGAGAGGCATTCATTTTCAAATAAGGCAGGAGGGACTAAAATGTGGGAGAAAAAAAAGCAGGAAAGCGAAGAAATCAAGGCGGTTTTAGGCAAGGGAGCTGAATTTTCGGGTAAACTGATTTTCAATGGCTCCGTGCGCATAGACGGAGATTTTCAAGGTGAAATCAGCGGTCAAGGCACCTTGGTTGTTGGGGAAGGAGCGGTGGTAAAAGCAAATATTAACGTCCAAAATGTTTATATTAATGGTGACGTACAGGGTAATATTGATGCCAAAAATAAAGTTCATATCCACTCCACCGGCAAATTTTCGGGTGATATTCGCACGACGGCCTTTGTTATGGAAGAAGGCGCTTTCTTTGATGGAACATCAAGTATGAGCAATTCGGGAAAAAAGAACACAAATGATTCCCTGTACGGTTGATTAATTCGGCCCCACAAGAAGCAGTTTCTCATATAATTACTTTATAAAATCAATAGCATAAAATTACATAAGCGTTTTTTCTCCCGCCCGTTTATTTTCTTTGCATAAAACTAGACTGCCGGTCAGAAAAAACTTGACAAGCTATCAAGCTTGTGTTTATTAACAGCACGAGTTTTGGGTATCAATAAGTAAGGTTTCCTCTGCGTTAAACATTACAAAATATTCAAAACATCCTAGAACAATAAAATTTACACGTTTTAGGTAATGCGTATTGATGAAAGCCGCAGGGTGAACAAAAGAAATGTTCAACAGACGGCTTTTTTTGCGCAACAATACAAGAGGTAAAAAATGGTTCAAGTCCTTCCAGATTTAACGTTTTTCGTGCAAATGGCTATTTTTTTGGTTCTGGTCTTCGTTCTCAATGCTCTGTTATACAAACCAATTCTCAACATAATCGACCGCCGCAAAAAACAACTCGAAGAGCTGGAAAATGAAATCAAACTGTTTAATGAATCAGTTAATACAAAGGCAGCCGAATACGAAGAAAAACTCAAGCAGGCAAAAACAAATGCAGCCGAATTAAAAAAGGAAATAATTCAAGAAGGCAATGAGCAGGCCAAAAAAATAGTTGACGTTGTCCGAGCTGAAATCCCCGTGATGACCCAAGAATTTCAGCAAAAAATTGGAAAAGAAATCCAAACCGCGCGGCAGATTCTGGACAAGCAATCACAAAAATTATCTTTGGACATCGCGCAAAAAGTTTTGGGAAGGAGCGTCAAATGAAAAATTTCCGCCAGTCAAAATGGTTTTGTATTCTCTTTGTTATTTTTCTGCTTCTTCTATCTACTTGCATCGCCTATGCAGAGGGCGCTGAGGGCGGACACGAAGCTGAAGACTGGATTGAATTAGGATGGAAAACGTTTAATTTTATCATATTAATAGGGTTTTTATACTGGCTTCTGGCAGAAAAAATCAAAACCTTTTTTGTCGATCGGCGCAAGGAAATAAAAGAAACTTTAGAAAACGCAGCAAAGCAAAAAGTGGATGCAGAAAAAAAATATCGTGAATATTCCGAAAAAATCGACAAAGCGTCATCGGAAATAGACGGCATCATCGAAATGATTAAAGCACAGGGGCTCGCCGAAAAACAAAAAATCATCGATGACGCTCACAAAGTTGCCCAAAAAATGAAGGAAGACGCGCAGGCACGCATTGAACAGGAACTGCAGAAGGCCGCTTCTCAATTGCGCCTGGAAGCGGTTCATCTTTCCGTGAAGATGGCGGAGGAAATTCTAAAAAGAAATATTACCGAAAAAGATCATGAAGCGATGATCAAGGAATATATGGATAAGGTGGTGAGCAAAAATTGATCAGCAATATTTCCAAAAGGTATGCCCGCGCTTTTTTTGAAATCGCGGCAGAGGAAAAAAAATTGGAGCAATTACATTCCGAACTCAATCAATTTTCTTCCATGATCACGCAGAATAAAGCGCTCAAAGAATTTTTAGCCAATCCGATTATCGAGCAAGACAACAAAAAAGCCGTTGTGGAAAAAATCATCAGCAAGCTTAATTTTTCAAAAATGACGGTCAATTTTTTAAAGCTGCTCGTTGATAAAAAAAGGATTGATTCTTTGCCGGACATAGAAATTTGCTACCGGCAACTAATGGATGAGGCGTTAAAAAAAGTTCGAATTAATGTAAAAACTGCATTCCCGCTTTCAAGTAAGATGCGGGACTATATAATTGCGAACATGGAAAAAATATCTGGGCGGAAAGCGGACATTACCGTGGAAACCACGCCGGAACTTTTAGGCGGTGTAATTATCAGTGTCGGCGATACACTTTACGATGGCAGCGTAAAAAGCCAGTTGAACAATATGAGAAATCTCTTAGGGGAGGCAAGATAAAGCATGGAAACAATCAAAGCGGAAGAAATCAGTCAAATTATTTCTGAGCAAATCAAAAGCTATGAAAAAAAGCTGGATATAAGCGAAACGGGAACAGTCCTGTCCGTCGGCGACGGTATCGCGAGAGTTTATGGCGTACAAAACGCCATGGCCATGGAACTTCTGGAATTTCCCGGCGGCATTCTGGGCATGGTGCTCAACCTGGAAACGGATAACGTAGGTGTCGCCGTTCTGGGCGAAGTTACTCACATTAAAGAAGGTGATATTGTCAAAAGAACGGGAAAAATCGCGCAGGTACCGGTGGGCGAAGCGCTGCTGGGACGCATTATCGATGCAACGGGAAAACCACTGGACGGCAAAGGTCCGATCGAGACCAAAGAGTTCCGCCGCATAGAAATGGTAGCGCCTGGTGTTATTCAGCGCCAACCGGTTAACGAACCTATGTACACGGGACTGAAAGCCATCGATGCGATGACCCCCATCGGCCGCGGCCAGCGCGAACTGGTTATCGGCGACCGTCAGATCGGCAAAACGGCCATCTGCGTGGATGCCATAATTCGTCAAAAAGACACGGGTGTAAAATGCATTTATGTCGCCATCGGCCAAAAAAAATCAACCGTGGCTCAGGTCGTGGAAAATCTTAAAAAACATGACGCTCTTTCCTATACCTGTGTTGTTGCCGGCTGTGCCAGCGACCCCGCCACACTCCAATACATCGCCGCTTATGCCGGTTGCAGTATCGGCGAATATTTCCGCGATAATGGTCAGGACGCGCTGATTATTTATGACGATTTATCCAAACAAGCCGTCGCTTACCGCCAGATTTCGCTTCTGCTGCGACGACCCCCCGGACGCGAAGCTTTCCCCGGTGATATTTTCTATAACCATTCACGTTTGCTGGAACGCGCGGCGCGTGTCAGCGCCGATTTGGGCGGCGGATCGCTCACCGCTCTGCCGGTTATTGAAACCCAGGCCGGTGACGTTTCGGCTTACATCCCGACGAACGTTATTTCGATTACCGACGGCCAGGTTTACCTGGAACCGAGTTTGTTTTTCTCCGGCATTCGTCCGGCCATCAACGTCGGTCTTTCCGTTTCCCGCGTCGGCGGTGCCGCGCAGGTTAAAGCCATGAAGCAGGTGGCGGGTACGCTGAAACTTGACCTGGCCCAGTACCGGGAACTAGCGGCCTTCGCACAATTCGGTTCCGACCTCGACAAATCAACACAGGCACAATTAGACCGTGGTGTTCGTTTGGTCGAGCTGCTGAAGCAGCCGCAATTTTCTCCCATGTCTTTGTCCAAAGAAGTAGTTGTGCTCTTTGCGGGAACCAGAGGGTTTATTGATAAATACGAAGTCGAAAAAGTACGTGATTACGAACAACAATTACTGAGTTTTGTTGATAATAAATATCCTGATATTCTTAAGGAAATTGAAGAACAAAAAGTTATTTCTCCTGAATTGGAAAAGAAAATGAAAGAGATGCTGACGGCTTTTGACTCCGTCTTTGTTGCCGGTTAATTTATTAAAAAACTGATTTAAGGAGAATATTGAAGTGGCCTCCCTTAAAGATATAAAAAGAAAAGTAAGTGCCGTTCAGAAAACAAAGCAGATTACGCGGGCAATGAATATGGTCGCGGCTTCAAAGTTTAAGACCGCGCAATTGCGTATGGACAATTTTCGCCCTTATGCCAGTAAATTCATGGATGTTTTAAATTCCTTGGCTCTACGCGTGGAAAGCATATCGCACCCCCTTTTAGCCGTGCGTGAGCCAAGAAGAATAAGAGTAATCTGCATGACTTCTGATCGTGGTCTTTGCGGTGGATTCAACACAAACATCATCAAAGCGACGGAAAGGTTTTTGCGCGATAAAATCAATGAAGGCAAAGAAGTTCACTTGATCAATGTCGGGCGCAAAGGCAGAGATTTTTTTCGGAAGAAAGCTAATATGATTGGTCAATACGTCGATGTTTTAAGCAGATTTGACATGACTCTGGCCGTTTCCATCGCCAATGAAGTCATTATGCCTTTCATCAAAGAAGAATATGACGAGCTTTACTTAATTTATAATCAGTTTGTGAACGTTTCCGTACAAAAACCGACGGTAGTCAGATTGTTTCCCCTGCCTTCCATCGGGCAGGACATTGATCCCGAGTCGGACAAACGCTTGGACTACATATACGAACCATCGGAAGAAGCTCTTTTGCAGAAGCTTTTACCGATGTATGTTCATGTCCTTATCTACCGAGCGCTTCTGGAAACATCAGCGGGAGAAAACGGCGCCAGAATGGCGGCAATGGACAACGCCACCAGTAATTGCGAAGAGCTGATCCGCTCACTGACGCTCAAGATGAATAAAGCAAGACAAGCGGCTATTACGGCGGAATTGATGGACATCGTGGGCGGTACCGAAGCTCTGGCAAAGGGATAAAATAATGCGGCATTATGCCGCACATAGAAGATTAATATAATACGACTATTGTTAAGGAGATAGTGATGAATATTGGAAAAATTGTACAAGTTATTGGTCCAGTTGTTGACGTGGCCTTTGAAGAGGGGAAGCTTCCCAGTATTTTAAACGCGCTTACGATCACCAATCCTGCTATCGATGATAAAGAAGATAATTTAATTATCGAAGTTGCACAGCACCTCGGTGACAATGTTGTACGTTGCATCGCTATGGACATCACCGACGGATTGGTGCGTGGTATGCCGGCAAAAGATACCGGAGCCCCCATTAAAGTTCCCGTAGGAAAAGAATGCCTGGGAAGAATTCTAAACGTCGTTGGTAGACCCGTTGACGGCCTGGGACCCATTGACGCCAAACATTCTGCACCGATTCATAGAGAATCACCGACCTTCCTCGAGCAAGATACCACCGTTCATGTTCTGGAAACAGGCGTTAAAGTCATCGATCTCCTAGTGCCTTTTCCCCGCGGCGGTAAAATGGGCATGTTCGGAGGAGCCGGTGTCGGCAAAACAGTCGTCATGATGGAAATGATTCATAACATCGCTATGCACCATGGAGGAATTTCCGTTTTCGCGGGCGTGGGTGAACGTACCCGTGAAGGAAATGACCTCTATCTGGAAATGAAACAATCAGGCGTTATCAAACAAGCGGCCCTGATTTACGGGCAAATGACCGAACCCCCCGGAGCCAGAGCCAGAGTTGCGCTGACCGGCTTAACGGCGGCGGAATACTTCCGCGACGAGGAAGGACAGGACGTCCTCTTATTCATTGATAATATTTTCCGTTTCACGCAGGCCGGCTCCGAAGTTTCCGCTTTGCTTGGGCGCATGCCTTCCGCCGTCGGCTACCAGCCTACGCTGGCGACGGACCTGGGTGAATTGCAGGAACGCATCACCTCAACCAACAAAGGCTCGATTACGGCCGTGCAGTGTGTTTATGTTCCCGCCGACGACTTGACCGATCCCGCGCCGGCAACGACATTCGCGCATTTGGACGGAACGGTCGTCTTATCGCGTCCTATTGCCGAGCTGGGTATCTACCCCGCCGTGGATCCGCTGGATTCAACTTCTCGTATTCTGGACCCGCTGGTGCTGGGCGAAGAGCATTATCAGGTGGCGCGCCAAGTGCAGGTTACACTGCAGAAATATAAAGACTTACAGGATATCATCGCCATCTTGGGCATGGATGAGTTGTCCGAAGCGGATAAACTCACCGTGAGCCGCGCGAGAAAAATCCAGAGATTTTTGTCTCAGCCCTTCTTTGTCGCCGCACAATTTACCGGAACGGAAGGAAAATTCGTTTCGGTTGCCGATACAGTACGCGGTTTTAAAGAAATTTTGGAAGGCAAACACGACGATTTGCCCGAACAGGCTTTCTGGATGGTCGGCGGAATTGAAGAAGCCGTGGAAAAAGCCAAAAAAATCAGCCAGTAGTTTTTTTAATTTGGAGGAGATCAAATGGCGGATGAATTAATGCTGGAAATTGTAACACCGGAAAAAATGGTTTTTTCAGGCAATGTAGAAGAGGTCACCGTCCCCGGCACGGAAGGTGAATTCGGCGTGTTGCGCGGTCATGAGACGCTTTTAAGCTCCGTGGATATCGGCCAGATGAGTTTCACCCGAAATAATAAAAAAGTTAATTACGCTGTTAATACCGGCTACGCTGAAGTTACCGCCAATAAAGTTACTATATTGATCGAAACAGCGGAAAGGTCCGACCAGATTGATTTAACCAGAGCAAGAAGAGCAAGGGATAATGCTGAAACCCGGCTGGCCAAAATTGCCAGAGATAATGAAGAATACGAAAAGGTTCGTGCTGCGTTGATGCGAGCTATCGCTCGCATAAGTGTTGCGGAAAAAGAATCGATTAAGTAAAGTAATTTTTTTGATAAACAAACCAGTTTAAAAAGAATATGTTAAGATAAGGCAGCACGTACAAGGTATGTGCTGCTTTGTTTTTTACACGTTTATTTGCACGTAAACCACTGCTTTATTTTGGGATATTTTTTTAATGGAATTTTTCTTTTCACCTAAAAGTGTAGCTGTCATTGGTGCATCGTCTAACCCGTTTAAGGGCGGAAACTTCATACTCAAAAATCTGATCAATACTTTCAAAGGCAATATTTACCCTGTAAACCCAAAATATAAAACCATGGAAGGCCTGCCATGTTATCCCTCGACGCAAGAAATACCGGGGAGTGTAGATGCGGCGATCATTTTTGTTCCCGCCAGAGAAGTGCCGCGGGCGGTATCGGATTGCGCCGCCAAAAATATTCCCGGAGTCATTATCGAATCGGCGGGTTTTGCGGAAATAGGTGCCGAAGGCGTGGAACTGCAAAACAAGCTTCTAGAAATCAAACAAAAAACCGGCATTCGTCTGTGGGGCCCAAACTGCATGGGGCTGGTCGACGGCGTGAAAGGCCACGTTTTTTCCTTTATGGCGCCGGAAGTGATCAAAGACGGTCTTATACCCGGCCATGTTTCGCTCATCGTGCAAAGCGGGATGCTTTCCGGTGGTTTTCTTATGGATATCGTCAGTAACCGCATAACGGGCATCAATAAAGTATGCTCCGTGGGAAACAAGATAGATGTCGATGAATGCGACCTGATTGAATACATGGAGCAGGATGCACAAACAAAAGTAATCGGTCTGTATCTGGAATCAATTGTCGATGGCCGTCGTTTTGTCGGTTTATGCCGCAAAAGCTCCAAACCAATTGTTGTTTTAAAAGGGGGAAAAAGCGCCAGTGGTGCGCAAGCCGCCATAAGTCACACGGCAGCCCTGGCCGGTAACAACCGCATAATCGAAGGAGCCCTGTCTCAAGCCGGCGTCACTGAAGCGCACGATTTCAAACAAATGGTGGACCTTTGCCGGTGTCTCGCTGTTCATCCAAGACGGCCTGACGGTCACGGGCAAGTCGCAATATTGACGTCAAGCGGCGGGGCGGGAATTATGGCTACAGATTTTGTCGAACAATACAAATTGTCCTTGGCGAAATTCGGCCCGTCAACAATAAAATCTCTGGAAAAGATTTTTCCCAATTGGATGCCGGTAAACAACCCCGTAGACATCTGGCCGGCAATAGAAGCCAGCATGGGTAAAGGAATAGATGTTTACAAAAATGCGCTGAACGCTCTGCTTTCCGATACAGGGGTTGACGCAATCCTGCTTTGCGGCTTTGCGGGAAATGCAACTGTGCTTTTCGACATGGCGGAAATCGCAAAAAAATCCAGTATTTCAGGTAAACCTATCTTTATTTGGCTCTTCGGCCTGCGGGACGCGGCTTTTGAAGCACAGACGCAGGCTCGTGAACACGGTGTGCCCCTGTTTCAGGAGCTGGAACGTGCGGTAGAATGCCTTTCCGCTGTAATTCACCAGAAAGAAAGGTATGAATTTTCTGCCGTTAAAGTAGAAGCTGCTTCACGCGAGATGGTACCTGATGATACGCTTAAAGTTATCAAAACAGCTCATGGTCCGCTCGATGAACATACTTCCAAAAAAATCTTGCAAGCATACGGGATTCCCGTCGTCGAGGAAAAAACCGCTAAAACACTTGAAGAATGTATGTTAGCCGCACATAAACTAGGTTATCCTTTGGTGATGAAAGGAATCTTGACGGGAACAGTCCACAAGACAGAAAAAGGGCTTGTGCGCCTGAATATTACCGACAATAATGTTGCGGAGATTACCTTCACACATTTGATGTCGTTAATGAATCAAAACGGCTTTGTTTTGCTGCAAAAACAAATAGAGGGAAAAGCGGAAATTATTTTGGGAATGCTCCAAGACCCTCATTTTGGACCCGCGGTAATGATGGGGGTGGGAGGGTTCATGGCGGAAATTTTCTCTCAATCCGTCTTTGCGGTCGCCCCAATGACAAAAGCGGACGCTCTGCACCTTATGGAGCGCTTCCCGGCAAAAAAACTGTTGGAGGGGTTCCGCAACAGCCCTCCGGTGGACAAAGACAAATTTTCCGAATTTCTTATCGCTTTAGGCACGATTGGCTTTTCACATCCACAGATTAAGGAAATCGATATCAACCCCGTGATCATTTCGTCATCTGGACCTTGCGCCGTAGACGCGACCATCATTCTGGATTAGGTATTTTTTGCATCTCTTCCAAAATCAACATAAAAAATTTTTGATTTTATTCAACGGAGATATCGATAATTTCAAAATTCCTTGTGCCACCGGGCGTTTTCACGCTGATTTCATCACCGATAACCTTGCCGATAAGCGCCTTGCCTATAGGTGATGTCACGGATATTCTGTTTTGATTAATATCTGATTCCAATGGACCCACCATCTGGTATTTTATCTTTTCTCCACCATCGGTATCGGCAATCGTTACAAAACAGCCAAATACAATCTTATCGCTGCTCAGTCCTTTTAAGCTGATAACGTCGGACATAGCCAGATTATTTTCCAACTCCTGCAATTTTCCGTGCAGATAAGATTGCCTTTCTTTTGCCGCCGCGTATTCTGCGTTTTCGGAAATATCTCCATGTGCGCGCGCCACTTCAATATCCCGTATATTTTCCGGGATGAATACATTTTTCAATACTTCCAAATCCCGTTTTAACTTATTGAAACCCGTCTGGGTAATAGGTATTTTTTTCATATTTTTCCCAATTTATTACCTGTCTTTTGCAAAAATGACGTATTTAAATCTGCTTTCGTTTAATAAAGAATATTTTCCCTGTCAAGAACATTCAGAACACGCCGATAACGTACTTTGAAGCTATCCATACCAGACAAAAACGAAATGGCCGTTGGCGTGAGCAAAAACATTAAATCAAGCCACGTTTCACAATATTCGTAAGTTGTATTGTTTTAGCGATTATGCTATTTGTCCACAGAACAAAAGAGATTTTAACTTATTTTTATGCGTGACAATTTTAAAAGAGAAATTAACTACTTGCGTATTTCTATTACCGACAGATGCAATTTGCACTGCACCTACTGTCGTCCGAAACAAGGAATTTCCCTGCAGGGTCATGACGACATCCTTCGATACGAAGAAATTATCCGAATAGTTTCTGTGGCGATAAATATGGGACTTATTAAAGTCAGGGTAACCGGCGGCGAACCGCTGGTAAGAAAAGGTTTTGTTGATTTTATTTCTGCATTAAACAAAATCAAAGGCCTTCAGGATATGGGCCTGACGACAAACGGTATTCTGCTAGACGAATTTGCCGAAAACATTTTTCGCGCGGGAATACACCGTATAAATATCAGTCTTGATTCGCTGGACAAAGAAAAATACGCTCAAGTCACCTGTGGCGGTAATTTGCAGGCCGTTTTGCGTGGCATAACAAAAGCGGACGAAGTCGGATTTTCGCCGATCAAAATAAATACCGTTGCCATTAACGGTTTTAATGATAATGAAATTCTGGATTTTGCAAAAATGGCTTTTGATAAGCCTTTTCAGATACGTTTTATTGAGCTGATGCCTATCGGGCAGGCGCAGAAATTCCACGCGGAAAATTATTTGTCCGTTGATTATATTATGAATAAAATTTCCACCAAATACGTACTGGAAAATATAGAAAATGAAAAAAATAAGGCAGATGGTCCGGCCCAAGTATTTAAAATTCGTGGGGGACAGGGTGAAATTGGGTTTATCAGTCCGTTAAGCGGCCATTTTTGCGCCACGTGCAACCGTTTGCGCCTAACGGCAGACGGTAAGCTCCGTTCATGTTTGCTCAGAGAAGAAGAATTTGATTTAAAAAAATTGCTCAGGGGAAATTGCAGCGATACCGAGTTGCAAAACGCGATAAACGAAGTGATAGCGCTGAAACCAAAACAGCATGATATAATTTGTGGATCTGAAAATTTGAGAAAATGTCAGCGCAATATGTCCGCCATCGGCGGCTAATAAACACAGATATCCTGCATTACATTTTCTTTAAAAAATTAGTATAATTTGATATGTATTGCCCTAAGTTTATATGATTTTTCGTTCAATTTTCAGGAGGAAAATCATTCATGGTCTTTGACCAAAATACGGCTAATTTACCCAGGAAAAACCTGAAATCGGCTTTCGGGCAGTACATCTTTTCCCGTCAGAAAGAATTAATATTATATTTAGTGGCCCCGTGCTCCGGGGAAAGGATATTGGATGTAAACTGCGATACGGGCGACCATTTACAAATTTTCAAGGAAAAATGGTGTTCGGTAACCGGCATTAACCCTTCCGCACAAATACTACAAAAGGTTAAAAATAAATTAGGGGCCGACACCGAGATAGTTGCGGGCAAAGCTGATGATCTACCCTTTTCCGATAATGAATTTGATATTGTAACTTTAATTAATGTTCTAGAAACAGCGAAAAATCCCAAAAAAGTCCTCAGCGAGGCGATCCGTGTATGCCGCGGCCGTGTATTTATCGGTTTTTTAAACAATCTAACCCTGGCGGGAACAAAACAAAGACTCAAAGAACTTTTCGGGTTACCTCTTTCCCAGGAAATACGCTTTTTCCGTTTAAATGAAATCAAGTGCATGGTGGAAGGTACAATCGGTAATACTAAAATAAAATGGGGCAGTGTCCTTTATTTCCCCGCCTTTGTGTACAGCTTTTTTGAAGAGTTGGAGGAAATGCTGCCGCTGGAAAACAATCCTTTGGGCGCTTTCACCGGTCTTGTTGTTCCGGTTAAATACACTTTTCAGACCGTTCAAACCCCCCTCATGGAATCATTTAATATGAATAGAAAAGCTCAAAGAGCAGCACCCGGCACCGCGCGGGACATGGTACAAGAGATGCAGAAATGATTCGAGAAGCGCTTCTCTATGAAAAGCAAGACAATAAGAGTGTACGCTGTAATTTGTGCGCGCACCGTTGCAGGATAAAGCCTGATAGAAGAGGCATCTGCGGTGTCAGAGAAAACAGAGACGGTGTCCTTTATTCCCTGGTTTACGGAACATTGGTGGCGGAAAACATTGATCCCATCGAAAAAAAACCTTTCTTTCATATTATGCCCGGATCTCTTTCTTATTCTATCGCCACGGCGGGATGCAATTTTGCGTGCGCTTTTTGCCAGAATCATGAAATATCACAAATGCCGCGCGCCATGCGCATGATAGTAGGCGATGAAGTTGCTCCTGAAAGCATTATCCGGCAAGCAAAAAAAAGCGGCTGCAAAACAATCGCTTATACTTATACTGAACCAACCGTCTATTTTGAACTGGCATACGATACTGCCAAGATTGCCCGCGAGCATGATATTAAAAACGTGTTTGTCACCAACGGCTTTATGACTCCAGAGATGATTGAAATGGCCGCGCCGTATCTCTCCGCCGCTAATGTTGATTTGAAATCCTTCCGCAATGAATTTTATAAAAACCAATGCGGCGCAAAGCTTGCGCCTGTTTTGGATAGCTTTAAAAAAATGAAGGCATTGGGTATTTGGATAGAAATTACCACGCTGCTCATTCCCACGCTAAACGACAGCGAAGAAGAGTTAAAAGACATCGCGGAATTTATCGTTTCACTGGGCACGGAAACACCATGGCACATCAGCCGTTTTCATCCGCTATTTAAAAAACGCGATTTGCCGGTTACACCTGTTTCCTCATTGCACAAAGCGGTGGAAATAGGAAAACAAGCCGGCTTGAAATACGTCTACAGCGGCAACGTGCCGGGAGATAAAGGCGAAAACACTTATTGCTTCAATTGTCACAAACTTTTAATCGAACGCTACGGCTTTAAAATATTGAAAATCAATCTGTCAGGAAATCAATGCATCAACTGCGGCGCGGTATTGGAAGGAATTTTTTAAAACACACGTTCTAAATTGTCGGGGGCATAACGACAAACTTCAAAGGTGGCATATCACGTAAATTCGTATTTTTTTTCTCGAAAAATTTTCAAGCAAGCCTCTACGACTTCACCATCATAAAGTATATTTTTGTTTCTGGTTATTTCTTCCAGAGCCGTATCCAAACCTAAGGCAGGACGGTACGGTCGATACGAAGCCATCGCCTCGACAACATCGGCTACCGCCAAAATACGCGCTTCCAGCAAAATATTGTCACCTCTTAATCCATGAGGATATCCAGATCCGTCTATACGCTCGTGATGCTGTAAAATAATATTGGCAATAGGCCAAGGAAAATCAATATCTTTGATAATATCATGGCCTGCTTGCGAATGCGTTTTAACAAGGTCAAATTCCAGTTTTGATAATTTCCTGGGCATACTTAAAATTTCCGCGGGAATTGATATTTTGCCCATGTCGTGAATAGAAGCAGCCATACGAATCCCTTCAATTTGATCGCGGGAGAGATTCATTTCCGCGGCAATAGAACGGGCAAGGGCAGCAACCCTTCGTTGATGGCCTGATGTATAGGGATCTCTTGCTTCCACCGCCACTGACATTGCCTGAATCATTGTTCCCAATGTCTTCCTCAATCTGGCAAGCACTTGATCACGTTCATCCTGGGCTTTCTTGCGGTCGGTAATATCGCGAGCTATGCCCCGAAACCCGATAGGTTGTTTATTTTCATCAAGTAAAAGGCCCGCCTGGGATTCAAAATATTTCACTTCTCCAGTTTTTGTGACAATCTCGTTAACAAACAGTCTTGGCTTGCCCGTTTTATATATTTCTCCAAAAATTTTGAGCGCGTCTTCCGAACCTTCAGAACTCATATAATCCCTGAAGTTCATACCTTGGAGTTCTTCCGGAGAGCGTGCGGTAAGCGATAATAATGCTTTATTGAAAAAAGTCATGTTTCCTTTAAGGTCAAGTTCGTAGTACATATCGTTCATATCTTCTAGTATAGTACGATACTTTTGCGCGCTATTGCGTAATTCATCTTCCATACGCCGGCGATCCGTTATATCACGCGCAATCGACACGAAACCGGTGACTTGTCCTTTTTGCGTAATGGGTGAACCGCTGACTTCGCCGATCTTTATTGTGCCATCTTTTGCCATAAACTCGTAAATTTTTGCGGAAATTGTTTCACCTTTTAAAATAAGCATTGCATCAGCGATCGCTCTTTCAAAAGAAGCCGGCGTAAAAATATGTTTCATGTCCGTTACAAGCTTGCCGATAAATTCTTCCGGCTTATATCCTAATATCTTCTCCGCGCTTTGAGACATACTTAAAATATTTAGATTTTCGTCAACGATAAAAATAACATCGGAAGTATTCTCAAAACTCAGGCGATACCTTTCTTCTAACATCTTCAACTGCTGATTTGCAGTTTCCAGATCCAACATTTTCTTTTCCAACTTGCTGAAAAGTATCTCATTATACTGTCTGAAGAATTCCATTTCTTCGCCTAGGGGCTTTAGTTGCGCCGGTTTAACTACGTATTGAGCGGAAAGAAATTTCGATAACATGTTTATTAAGACTTCCGGCTCCTGTGGCTTGACAATGAAAAGATCGGCACCGAGGCTTAAAGCAAATTTTTCGTCTTTGGCTTCGGTATAGGTGGCGGTATAAAAAATAAAGGGGATATGTTTCAGCTGATCATCGGATTTCCAGTGCCGGCATAAAGTGTAACCGTCCATAACCGGCATTAAAATGTCGGAAACAATCAAATCCGGAGGGTGAGAATGGGCTTTGGCCAGAGCTTCTTTGCCATTTTTCGCTGTAATTGTTTCCATGCTCTCTGATTCCAGCAGGCTCTTTAATACATAGAGATTGGTGTCGTTATCGTCGACAATCAAAATGATTTTTTTCATTTTTTCGTCCGTGATTAAAGTTCGCCCGATAACGCTTTTTCCACCTGCGCGGGAAAAGTATCCGGGTCTATCGGTTTTTCGACATAGCCACTGCAACCAGCTTCCAGCGCTTTTTCCCGGTCACCGGACATCGCGTAGGATGTAACGGCAACAATAGGCGTTTTCGCCAATTTGTTATTCTGCCTTAACGTCCGCGCCACGGCGTAGCCATCCATTGTCGGAAGCTGAATATCCAGAAGAATTAAATCCGGGTTGATTGACGCAACCATTTCAATGCCTTCTTTGCCGTCCATTGCCTCGAAAACTTCATAACCGCAATCTTCAAGAAGATATCTAATAAGATAAAGGTTTTGCTGATTATCTTCTATTACCAGAATTTTTTTCTTCATATTATACTCCTGTTTTCGGCAAGGAAAAACTGAAGGTGCTGCCTTTTCCCCAAACGCTTTCCACCCAAATTCTGCCGCCCATTAATTCTACCAGCCGCTTGGAGATGGATAGGCCCAGTCCCGTACCCTCATATTTACGGCTCAACCCGGAATCAATCTGGCTGAATGTTTTAAATAAAGTTTCCATGTCTTCCTTTTTTATGCCAATGCCGGTGTCTTTAATCCGAACAACTATGTCGCTGGCATCTTCTTTAGCACTAACTTCCACAAAACCCTTCTCCGTAAATTTGACGGCATTGCTCAACAGGTTCAAAAGAATTTGTTCCACGCGCCGGGTATCGGCAAAAAAAGGATTTATTTGATCAGAAATAAGCGCTTTCAGTTCGATACCCTTGGTTTCGGCCAGAGGCTTTACCGTTTGTATTGTTTTTTCGATGCACTGCGGTAAATTAACTTCTTCTTTGACTAACTGCAGCTGACCAGCTTCAATTTTGGAAATATCCAAAACGTCGTTAATCAGAGCCAAAAGATGTTGCGAACTGTTTTTAACCATATTTAATTGTTTTTTTTGTTCTTCGTTTAACGGCCCGACGCGCTCGCGCAGAATAATCCCGGTAAAACCGATAATGGAATTAAGCGGCGTGCGCAGTTCATGTGACATGGTGGCCAGAAACGCCGACTTCAAGCGATCTGCTTCTTGGGCCTGTTTCATGGCCTCGGCCAGTTGCGCCGTCCGTTCGACAATGCGCTGATCCATTTCTTGATTAACCAGTTGAAGCTCTTTAGTGCGCACGTCAACCTGGCGCTTCAGAATTATACTTCCCGCTAGGCTCATCAGCAGAATTATACCTACAACAAGTCCGAAAATTTTTAACCACGCGGGAAATTTTAATTTGATCTCCTCGGTAGTCCATTTTTTAATCGAACTGTAATAAATAGATTTAGGATCATTTTTTAAATGAAGCAGACGCTTATCAATAACGTTCAATAATTGCTCATTAGAACTTTTTTTCGCCGCGAAAAAGAGAACAGCCGGTTCAAAGACAACAGCAGTATCTTCAAGTCCAAAATCTTTCGCGTGCATTAATCCATAAAAACGGTTAGTGATGGCGGCGTCGGCTTCTCCTCTGGCCACAATTTCAAAGGCGGCCTTATAACTCGGGGCTGTAATAAGTTTAATGTTTAAATCAAAACCACTGGAGAATTGCTTGAACGTGCTCTGCTGTACGGAACCTTCCAGGACGGCAATACGCTTATTATGCAAATTCAATATGGATTGGATATTGCTGCCTTTGCGCGCATATACCTGAGACCAGGACGAAAGCGCAGGAACCTTGTGAAAAGAAAATTTTTTATCTCGTTCCGTGGAAAAGGCCACATCCGGCATCAGGTCAATTTCCCCTTTTTCCAGACGTGCCAGACCCTCGGCCCAGGTACCAGGCACATATTGCAGATTCCAGTTTTCTTCCTTCGCAATATACTCGATGATATCAATGAAAATACCTGATGGATTTCCTGATTTGGAGACAAAAATTTTAGGCTCGTTTTCATAGATACCGACTCTGACCGTCCGATTGGCGGCATGAGCTGAAAGAAGGGTCGGAAACAAAACGAACAAAAGCATAAACAACCATAAACAACAAACTGAAATGACGCATGCTCGCTGTTTGCTAATCTTCATTGTACGCTGCCTTTGCTTTCCTGCAATTAGTAATTTATTGTAACATGAAAACCTATAAGCTGTCTTGTAAAATCCCAATGATGATTATTTTTTGAAAAATCAATGCGATAATAAGGCCCCAGGGAAAAATGCGCATTAATATCTTTGGTGATACCAAATTTTATCCGGTTGAGGGTAATATCCCGGTCATGGTGTTCATAATAAAGTTCCCAACCTACAGAAGGCCGTAAAAATACTTCCGGGCAAGAGATAACAAGCGTGTTTTTTATCCGGTAATCATGCCAATCCGTATTTATCCGGTATTCGTAACGAATCTGGTTCGATATTTTGAAAAGGGAAATATTCGTGGACGTGTTCATGTTCACGCTGGGTCTTTGTTCCAGATACCAGCTGCCTTGGTCGCTTTTCGAGTATCCCTGTTGATAAAAAACCAGAAAGGAGAGCCATCTTAATGGCGTCTGATACTGCAGCCCGGTTCCCCATTCGGTATAGTTAAAATGCGATGCATCTTCATTGACCTGAATAAATACATAGGATACCGATTTAAAGCGTTCACTAATGGTATAATTAAAATTTAGATCCGTGCGCAGGGATGTGTCATAATCGGCATAAAGACAAGGAACATTACAACATAGAATAAACAGAAGAGAAATTATTGTAAAAACGGGAAATAAAACATCTTTCCCCCGTTTTTTGGAAGGCGGCTGCCTGTTCATCAACAGTTACCAATCACGCTTTCTTCAAAACCTTTTTCCAGGGAAGCAAAGAAAAGGGGGTTTTGAAAACACTATATGGCCAAAAACAGATATCGAGCAATAACGGCCGCAGCAATTCCTCATATTTGATTTTACTATAATTTTACTCAAAAAAGTAGTAATGTCAACCAATTATTGAACGTAATGATGTCCTATACAGGCATTGCCGATACATACGTACCGATTCGTCAACAATTCTTTTATTTTCTGCCGTTAATCCGGCATTCTAAAGCATTTATTCTACCAAAACACTCCGCTGGCTGAAGTTAAGAAACAGAAAAATGAGATAGAAAACAAAAATACTACATATTGTGGTATAATGTAAACAATACCACATTTTATGGTATTTTTTCTTTACAAAGGGTTTTTCTTTTGTTAGAATTTTACAAATTTTTGCTATTTTGTTTAAAAAACGTCCGATGAACTTAAAAAAGTTAGAAATAACAGGATTTAAATCATTTCGCGACAAAGCGATTTTGGATTTCTCCCAGGGTGTTACAGCAATCGTGGGACCAAACGGTTGTGGGAAATCCAACGTTGTTGATGCCATTCGCTGGGTAATGGGTGAACAGCGCGTTAAAATATTGCGCGGGAAAAAAATGGATGACGTCATTTTCAACGGCAGTCAGGATGCCGACGGCGTTGGCATGGCTGAAGTTACGATGACGCTTATCGCCAATGGACACAATTTCCCTGGCGCTTACTCCGGCATGAATGAAATATCAATCTCCCGAAAGATAATACGCGATGGCGAAAGTGAATATTACATCAACCAAGTGCCCTGCCGCCTGCTGGATGTCAAGGAATTTTTTATGGGAACAGGAGTAGGCGCCAGGACATATTCTTTAATCGAACAGGGAAGCGTGTCGAGCCTTGTCGAGGCCAAGCCCGAAGATAGAAGGGCTTTCATTGAGGATGCCGCAGGGGTTTCCAAATATAAAAGCCGCAAAGAAGCCGCCTTGCGTAAGATGGAAGCGACCAAACAAAATCTTTTGCGCCTTAATGATATCATCAAAGAAGTAAAATCACAGCTCAATGCCATCACCCGCCAGGCCAAAAGAGCGGAACAATACAAGGAAATCAAAACACGTCTCAAGAAAACGGAATTAACGCTGGCCTTACAGACCTACAGCGAGCTGCACGAAAAAGATTCCTCTCTTCAGTCTAAGCGCAACGACCTTCAGGTACAGGAAGCTTCAATGCGCGCGCACATCGAAGCCAAAGAATCAGCGCTGGAAGAAATCAAGACAAAAATTCTGGAAAACGAAGAATTAATAGCGAAAAAGCAGCAAGAGCTTTACGAAACAAAAAATACAATCAGCATAAAAGAAAAAAATATCGAATTTGCCCAACAACAAATAGGCGATTGCTCCCAGCGTAAGAAAAAAGACCTAGCGGAAATTCAGGGACTCAGCGCCAGGAGGGAAGACCTAACCTCTGAGATTAACGCCACACGGGAAAAGGTGAAGGAAGCAGAAGACAGAATTGCCGTCCTGAACAATGAACATGAAGAAGGTCAGCAAAAAGCTCGACAGCTAATTGACGCCGATAAAGAGATCAACAGTCGTCTCGAAGAGAAAAAAATTTTATACATCGATATTGTGACGGAAAAAGCCAAAATCAAAAATACGATATCGAGCCTTTCCAAAAATATCGAAGATTTGAAAAAACGTGAGGAAAGAGAAGCACGCGAAATAGATGAAGACCGAAAAAAACTGGCGCTCTTGGAAGAAAAACGCAAATCGGTAGAAGAGGCCCTCAGCCGGGGATCGGCAGAATTAAATCAGCTGGAAGAAAAACGTCAAAGCGCCTCCAGTTCGTTGGCGCAGGCAAAAGAGAATCTGCAGTTATGTGAAGACGATATTCTCCAGATAAAAGAAGAATTCGGCATCAAAACCTCGCGGCTTAATTCTTTGAAAGAATTTCAGGAATCCTTTAAATGGGGAAACGAAGGCGTACGAACGGTTATCGAAGCGCAGGAGAGCCGTGGCAAGTTTTACGGCGTAGTCGCCGATCACATAACTGTTCCGCCTGAATACGAAACGGCGGTCGAAGCGGTACTGGGAGAAAAGCTCCACTATGTAATTGTTAAAAACCAGAAAGACGGCGTATGGGCAATTGACTATCTCAAGAACTACCAGCTGGGCCGCGGCAGTTTCATACCTCAGGAAGCAAGAAATGATAACGGAAAAACCTCGGCCCCAATCCCACAAGAAGCGGAACCTTTGCTGCAAAAAGTCAGCTTCCAGGATGATTTCCGGCAAATAGCCGATTGTCTCCTGGGCAATGTTTTCTTAATTCCTTCCATCGATAGCGGAATATCGCTGTGGAAGAAAAACGGCTTTCACGGCACGCTGGTTACCCGCGAAGGAGACCTGCTCAGCCCTCAGGGAGTCCTGAGCGGCGGCAGCGGCGCGGCGGTGGAAAAAAGCCTTCTTTCCACAAAAAGAGAAATTTTCGAATTGGAGACCGAAGTATCGGCACTTGGTTCAAAACTTCAGGAACAGACAGCTCAAAAGCAACGATTTGTTTCCGAACTTGCTCTGTGGGATGAGGAAAGCAGTCAGATTAAAGCCCGCATTCACGCGCTGGAAATCGATATCAACAGCAGAAAAAAAGATCAAGAACGTTTTGCCGACGAAGTCAACGGCATAAAGCAGAGACTGGCCGCATTGGAATTCAATCTCCAAGCCACCAAGACGGAAATAGATGAAGCCATCGAAAAAACCCGGCTGGTTAATGCGGATATCCGAAAAAAAGACGAAGAAGAAAAAAACATAAGCGGGATTATTTCAGATTTAAATGTGAAGCGCGAACAATCACGTATCGCCATTGAAGAGCAGGAACGATACTTAACGAACAAAAAGATAGAACTGGCCGCGCTGGAAGAAAAAAAGGAGGCGAATCTACAGACAATATCCAGGTTGCAAAACGACATCAACACCATAGCAAACGAAATCAAGGCTAAAGAGGAAGAAATTATCGCATGCGACAATCAACTTTCACGGTTGACATCAGGCATTGAAACTGAGCGCTCCGGCCTCGAAGAACTTTACAAAAATTTGGAAATTCGGGAAACTACGCTTAACGAACAGAAGGCCGGACAGACCACTGAGGACGAACAACTAAGAATCAGAGAACACGAGATTAAAGAAAACAAAAAACGGCTTGATGACTTTCGCCAGAAAATTAACGAACTGGAAATTCTCTGCCGGGAAACGGCACTCAACGGCGAAAATTTAGTCCGGGCAATCAAAGAAAAATACGATGTTGATTGGGAAAGCATGTTTGCTTCATTTACCAAAATCGACGAAGAAAAAATTTCCCAACTCGATGAGTTACTGGAAAAGGACAGGCAGACGGTAAGCAATTTCGGAGAGGTGAACCTACTGGCGATCAGTGAATATGAAGAGCTTGATAAGCGATATCAGTTTTTATCCGCCCAGATTGCGGACTTAAATGCGTCGCTCAACACGTTGCAAAGAACAATTATGCGCATCAATAAAATTTCCCGCACAAGGTTTGCTGAGACCTTCGCCGCCATAAACGCTTGTTTCAAAGAAGTTTTCGCGCATATCTTTCCGGGCGGACGCGGGCAGCTGATTTTGACCGACGAAAATGATCTGCTGGAAACAGGCGTTGATATTGATATTCAAATACCCGGAAAGAAAGCCCAGAGCGTCAGCCTTCTTTCCGGCGGTGAAAAATCGTTGGCCGCCGTTGCCCTGATTTTCGCCATTTTAATGTACCGTCCTTCCCCCTTCTTGGTTTTAGATGAAGTCGATGCTGCGCTTGATGACGCCAATACCAATCTCTTCAATAACCTCATCAAGGACGTCGCTCAAAAATCTCAAGTTGTGATGATTACGCACAACAAAACCACAATGGAAGTGGCCGATACCTTGTTTGGCGTTACCATGCAGAAAAACGGCATCTCTTCGCTGGTATCAGTTAATCTGAATTAATCCTTTCTTTACTTCCTTGTAAAAAGCAGTTATTAAACAAATAAAGTCGAGAAGTTGTTATGATGAAAAAAAATAATTTTTTTTACAAGTTGAAAAGCGGATTAACCAAAACACGGGACACGTTGGCGAAAAATCTGGACTCGCTCCTTTTCGGGAAAAAGCTGCTGGATCCTGCTCTTTTTGACGAACTGGAAGAAATGCTGATTGCGGCGGATATGGGACCGCAATTCGCATATGCTTTAATAGATGATGTAAAAGAAAAAATTAAACGTCGGGAACTGGGTGATGCGCTTCAAATAAAAAATCTTTTGCGTGAGCGCATGGCGACTATTTTATCTTCCGCGCAAAAAGGGCTGAACATTAAAAAAGGCGAACCATACATTATCATGGTTGTGGGTGTAAACGGCAGTGGAAAAACCACTACTATAGGAAAATTAGCGCATTTTCTGCGCGAAGACGGCCACGAAGTAATTCTAGTAGCCGCAGATACTTTTCGCGCGGCGGCCATTGAACAGCTGGAAATCTGGGGACAGCGTGTGAAGGCGCCGGTTATCCGGCAAAAGATGAATGCCGATCCGGCTGCCGTTGTTTTCGACGCGCTGGGAAAAATAAACAGCGGCTATAAGGGTGTAATAATTATCGACACAGCGGGTCGTCTGCATACCAAAGTCAATTTAATGGAAGAGCTCAAAAAAATAAAAAGGGTTATCGGCAACAAGATGCCTGGCGCTCCCCAGGAAATCTCGCTGGTGCTGGACGCCACTACCGGTCAAAACGCCCTCATTCAGGCAAAAATGTTCAAGGAAGAAATCGGCGTCAGCGGCATTGTCCTAACGAAACTGGACGGAACATCCAAAGGCGGCATCGTTGTTCGCATTGTTCACGAACTAGCTTTGCCCATTCGCTACATTGGTGTGGGGGAAGGATTGGAAGACCTGCGTCCTTTTGAAAGCAACGACTTTATCTCGGCAATTCTCGATTAAATTGCCGAGGCAGCGCAACATTCTTTTATGCAAAAGATATTTGCCATCGGCGACATTCACGGCTGCCTCGATAAGCTAGAAGAGCTTATCGAAAAAATCTCAGCTGATCATCAAAAAGATCAGCTGATCTTTTTGGGAGATTATATCGACCGCGGAAAATACAGCCGCGAAGTTGTCGATTACGTCATCAACCTCAAAAACAATTTTCAAAACCTTATTTTCCTTTTGGGCAATCACGAACGCATGTTTCTTAATTATCTGGAAGGAATCGACGAGGAATTATATTTATATAACGGAGGCAGGGTAACGTTGCTGGATTACGGCATCAAAAGCACTGATTTGCCACAGGAAAGAAAAAAGAAAATTCCCGGGGAGCATTTGCGTTTTTTCCAATCTCTGCTGCCTTATTATGCAACGCCTGATTACCTGTTTGTCCACGCCGGATTGATGCCGGGTATAGAACTCGACAAACAGAAAATTGATGATTTGGTCTGGGTGCGCTGGGATTTTATCGATTCGTCTGATGATTTCGGAAAAATTGTTATTTTTGGTCACACGCCAGCGAGAGCTCCTTTAATCGCGAAAAATAAAATAGGCATTGACACCGGCGCAGTTTATGGCGGAAAATTAACGTGCCTGGAACTTCCCGCAATAAAATTTTATCAGGCTTAAAATGAAAATCATCGAATGCGTACCTAATTTCAGCGAGGGAAAAGACAAAGCGAAAATCGAACAGATCGCACACATTTTTGCCGCTCATCCTGACGTGCATCTTGCCGATTACAGCAACGATCCCGACCACAACCGCAGCGTTTTTACTTTTCTGGGACCTCCTGCTGCCGTGCGTGACGCGGCGCTCGCGGCGGCGGGAAAAGCGCTCGAACTAATTGACATGCGCGAACAAGAAGGCGCGCATCCTCGGCTTGGCGCGGTGGACGTTGTTCCTTTTATTCCGCTGGCGGGGGCGGAGATGGAAGACGCGGTAAATACCGCGCATAAGTTCGGCTGGTTATTTTATGAAAGATTTCACGTGCCTGTTTATTTTTACGGCGTGGCGGCGCTAAAGCCAAATTGTATTGAACTGCCGGACGTCCGGCGCGGCGGATACGAAGGGTTAACAGAAAAAACAAGCTGCGTCGACACATCACCGGACATAGGAGCAACGAAGATTAATAAACGAGCCGGCGCAACGATTGTCGGCGCAAGAGACATTCTTGTCGCATACAATATAAATTTGGCAAGTAACGATTTGCCTTTGGCGCAAAAAATAGCCGCGCAAATCCGCAAAAAAAACGGCGGCTTAAAAAGCGTCCGCGCCATCGGCGTGCAGCTGGCCAGCCGCAATCTCGCGCAGGTGTCCATCAATCTTACCGATTACCGGAAAACAACGCTCAAGGATGTATATGATAAAGTGAAAAAATTAGCTGCTGAAAACGGTGCGGCGATACTGGAGTCGGAACTTATTGGACTGGCGCCAGAATACGCTTTCGCCGGCGTAACGCCTCAATACCTCAAACTGAACAATTTCGATGAAAACCGCTTGATTGAAACCCAAATAAAAAAATTTACCGGATAATGTACAAAAGTTTTACTTCGCTTGCCTTTTGGCAATTTTTGCCATCGCCTTGAGACGTTTTTTCTCCAGCTTATCCTTTGCGACATTTTTTGCGGTTTCCTCCGTTGTTTTGCCTGACATGACATCGGAAGGTTCCGCCGAAACAGCCGACGGGTTATCTCTAACAGAGATTTTGTTTTTTTTAGCACGATGGGCCGCAAGTTTCTTAACAATGGCTTCCGCCGTCATCCGGCCGAACTGACCGATGAACCCGGCAATGAGCACCAAAACAACCCATTTAAGAACAGACCACGTGCTGATATATTCCAGAAATGCCCGCATCTAAATAACACCCTCGTCTAATGTAAGCAAATCCGCGGGATTGTCAAAAAGATAATCAGGTCCTGCCAAGACCATTTTTTCGCGGCTGTGCCAGCCCCAGGTGACGCCCACAGTTTTCACGCCAGCCTGTTTTCCCTCTTTGATATCGCCGGTTGTGTCGCCGATATAATAAATATCATCAGAGGAAGCCTGATATTTTTTTATCGCGTAGAGAATTTTATCTTTTTTGCTGAGCATAAAATCCGAGCCTAAAATTTCTCTAAAATAGTCATTATAACCAAATAATGCAAGTGCTTCTCTAATGGAAGAAGTGTTGTTGGAAGAAATTACTATCAGGCAATTATTTTTTTGCATCCGCTTGACAACAGAAACCACACCTTCAATCGGCTTGATGTCGTTAATCTTCACCTGCGCCAGAATATCAACGGACGCTTTCATAAAAGCTTCCAAATCCACGCCTTTTTGCACCAGTGATTCATAAAAATTTCCTTCAAACAGCTCCAGAAATTCCTCACGTCCGCGTGTTAACGGCTGATTAATTTTTATCAGGCAATCCGTAACCGTTTTTTCATAAACATCCAGCGAATCGACCAGAACACCGTCAAAATCAAAAAGAAACAGTTTCATTAATTTTTTACTCCCTGGTGTGCGCGTCTGACAGCCGCTATATAAGGCTTTTTCAGAATTCCTTGTTCCGTGACAATCGCGGTAATGTAATTTTCTGGCGTAACATCAAACGCCGGATTGTAAACCTTTGTGCCTTTGGGCGCAATGCTTCTGCCCTGCACGCGCGTTACTTCCCAGGTGCTCCTTTCCTCAATCGGTATTTTCTCCCCCGATTTTATGCCAACGTCAATCGTGGAAAGCGGCGCGGCCACATAAAAAGGTACGCCATGCTCCTTGGCCAATACCGCCAGGGAATATGTCCCGATTTTATTGGCCGTATCGCCATTGGCGGCGATTCTATCCGCGCCGACAATTATTTTATCGATTCTTCGCCGGCTCATCAGAAAACCCGCCATATTGTCCGTAATCAGCGTAAAGGGGATTTTCTCTTTTTTCAACTCCCAGGCGGTAAGGCGCGCTCCCTGCAGAACGGGCCGGGTTTCATCCACGTAGACATGAATTTTTTTCCCTTGCGCTTTTGCCGCGCGGATTACACCCAGCGCCGTGCCGTAACCGGCGGTCGCCAGCGCACCGGCGTTACAATGCGTGAGAATATTATCGTGATGTGCAATTAAGCGCGCGCCGTTTTTGCCGATCTTGCGGTTTATTGCGATATCCTCCTTATAAATACATTTTGCTTCCTTAATTAATTCCGCGGTGATCCGGCGCGGCGGCAAGTCATGGACAAGCGCGAAACGCTTTTTCATGCGCTCCAACGCCCAGGTCAGGTTTCTCGCCGTCGGGCGCGCCTGGTTTATTTCCTCACAGATGGCAAAAAATTTCTGCCGATATTTATCAGGCGTCAAGTCACAAAGCTTTAAAGCGCCGAGGGCCGTGGCAAAGGCGGCCGCCACGCCGATGGCGGGGGCGCCTCGCACGGTGAGATTTTTAATCGCGGCAATAACCTGCCTGTAGGAAGCGCAAGTAACATATTTTTCCGCGGCGGGCAGAACTCTTTGATCGATGAATACTACTTTATTGTTTTTCCAGCTGATTGTTTTAATCATTTTTTTTGTCAAGAATTTCTTTCAGAATTTCATTGACTAGTTGAGGATTGGCTTTACCCTGCGTTTTTTTCATTATCTGACCAACAAAAAAACCGAAAAGCTTTTCCTTGCCCGCTCGATAATCCGCTGCCTGTTGGGGATGCTCATCAACAGTGACTGAGGCTGTGTGAATAAGGGTATCTCTATCCGTAATCTGCACCATTCCTTTTTCGGCAATGACTTCCTTGGGGCCTTTTCCGCTGCGATACATTTCCTCCACAATGTCTTTGGCCATTTTCCCGCTGATTGTTCCGGCTTCAACCAAGTTAATCATCTCGGCGAGAGAAGCGGCGATGATGGGACATTCGCGGATCGTGCGCCTGTCTTCGTTTAAAAACTTCATCACATCGCCCATCAGCCAATTGGCGGCCTGTTTGGGCTGGGCGCAGATCGCCACCACTTCCTCATAATACTGCGCCAGCGCCTTATCGGCGGTGAGCACGCCGGCATCGTAGGCGGGGATCTGATAATATCTGATAAACCTTTCGCGCTTATCCTGCGGCAGCTCCGGCATGTCCGCGCGGATTCTATCAATCCAGGCCGTATCGACAATAACCGGCACCAGATCCGGATCAGGAAAATAGCGATAATCATGCGCCTCTTCCTTGCCGCGCATCGAGTGTGTCGCGCCCTGCGCGTCATCCCAAAGTCTTGTTTCCTGCACAACCGTGCCGCCGTTTTCCACGATATACTGCTGCCGTTTTATTTCATACTCCAACGCGCGCTGGACGTTGCGGAAGGAATTCATGTTTTTGAGCTCCGCGCGCGTGCCGAATTCCTTTTGGCCTTTGGGGCGGATGGAAACGTTCGCGTCGCAGCGGAAAGATCCTTCCTCCATATTGCCGTCGCAGATTTCCAGATAAACCAGAACCTCGTGCAGGCTTTTCAGGTAATTCGCCGCTTCTTCGGCACTGCGGATATCCGGCTCGCTGACGATTTCAATCAGCGGCACGCCAGTACGGTTCAAATCCACATAGCTGACTGGATTGTGTTCATCATGCAGAAGTTTCCCCGCGTCTTCCTCCATGTGGATTCTGGTAATGCCGATTTTTTTCTTACCGCCGTTGACCTCCAGCTCCACATAACCATGCTCGGCCAAAGGGTAGACGTATTGCGAAATTTGATAACCTTTGGGCAAGTCGGGATAAAAATAATTTTTGCGGGCAAACTCGCAGGTGGGATTAATCGTGCAGTTCGTCGCCAGCGCCATTTTCACGGCGTATTCGACCACTTTTTTGTTCAACACCGGCAGCACACCCGGCATCCCCAGACAAACAGGGCAGGTATGACTGTTGGGCGCGGCGCCGAATTTGCTGGAACATCCGCAGAATATTTTTGTATCTGTGAGTAGCTGGGCATGCACTTCCAGCCCGATGATCGCTTCAAACTCCATTATAGCTTCGGTCTCCTTTTTTCGCTTTGCGCTTCTTTCTCAAAAACAGAAGCAACCTGAATCAACTTACCTTCCTGAAAATGTCCGGCTAAAAATTGCGCGCCTACGGGAAGGCCGATTTTCGTAAACCCGCAAAGGACAGAAATACCAGGAATTCCCGCGAGATTTGCGGAAATGGTGAAAATATCGGAAAGATACATTTGCAACGGATTGTCGGTTTTCTCGCCGATTTTAAAAGCCGGCGTGGGCGTCGTGGGCGTCAGAATCACGTCGCATTTTTTAAAGGCTTCTTCAAAATCGCGTTTAATCAGCGCGCGCACCTGTGACGCTTTTTTGTAGTAAGCATCGTAGTAGCCCGCGGAAAGAGCGTAAGTGCCGATCATGATGCGGCGCTTTACCTCCGCGCCGAATCCCTGCATGCGCGTTTTCTTATACATGTCCAGCAATTCTGCAGCGGGCGCGCGAAATCCGTATTTGACGCCGTCGTAACGCGCCAGGTTTGATGAAGCTTCCGCCGGTGCGATAATATAATAGACCGCCAGACAATATTGAGTGTGCGGCAGCGATATTTCCACGCTCTTTGCGCCGCATTTTTCCATAGTTTTTATCGCTTCTTCTATCGCGGCTTTTACTTCCGGGTCGATGCCTTCTACAAAATATTCTTTCGGAATTCCTACTTTCCAGCCTTTTATATCCCGGCCAACAAACTGGCGATAATCCGGCACTTCGACATTAACTGAGGTGGACTCTTTGGGGTCATATCCCGCCAGCACATTCATCATAATCGCGCAGTCTTCCACATCTTTGGTAAAAGGACCGATCTGATCAAGCGATGAGGCAAAGGCAATCAGCCCGAAACGCGATACGCGGCCGTATGTCGGTTTCATCCCGACGATGCCGCATAAAGCCGCCGGCTGGCGGATGGAACCACCCGTGTCGGAACCGATGGAGGCAACGCATTCATCCGCGGCCACGGCCGCCGCGGAGCCGCCGCTGGAGCCGCCGGGAATACATTCCAAATCCCACGGGTTGCGCGTGGGGCCAAAATATGATGTTTCCGTGGATGAGCCCATGGCAAATTCGTCCATGTTCGCCTTGCCGACAAATATCGCGCCGGCGGCGCGCAATTTTTCCACAACCGTGGCATCATAAGGCGGGACAAAATTATGCAGAATATACGAGCCGCAGGTGGTGGTAATTCCCTTGGTGCAGACAATGTCTTTGAGCGCGATAGGAATGCCGGAAAGCAGCTTGATATTGCCTTTTGTAATTTCTTTATCGGTAGCAGCGGCCGCGGCCAGCGCTTCGTCTTTCATCACGCGGATGTAAGAATGAACTTTCCCTTCCACCGTGTCGATTCTTTGCAATACAGCCTTAGTAATTTCCGTGGCTGTCGTTTTTCCTTCTTTGATTTTATCGTGCAGTTCGTGAATGGTGGACTGATATAGTTCCATAATTTCCTTTATTCTATAACTTTGGGCACGCGAAAGAATTCGCCGCGCGCGTCCGGAGCGTTCGCAAGTGTTGTTTCCGTGCCGATCGATGCAGCGACTTTATCTTCACGGAAAGCGTTGGTGACGCCAATGGCATGGCTCATCGGCTCCACGCCTTTGGTGTCCAGTTCGTTTAATTTATCAATATAGAGTAAAATGTCGTTTAGCTGCGCGGTGAATTTTTCTTTTTCCTGCGGCGTTATTTCCAGACGCGCCAGATGCGCGACATATTCAACTTCCTGAGCGGTTAATTTCAAGTTTTATCCTCCTACACATTCCAGTACGGCTTGATTTTCGCCGTTACCTGTTTGATTACATTATCGGCGCTTGCATCAGCTTCTTTTTCCATCGCCGCCAGCTGCTCTTCAGTGCACACAGTATCGTTGTGCATTTCCTCCAAGACTGCTTTTATTGAATCAGCAAGCCCCGCGGCGTGGTAGCCACCCTCCAGCACCGCAACGAGGCGCCCTTCACAGCAGGTATCGGCGATGCCCAGCAATATTCTGGTCATGGCGGCAAAACCCTTCGGCGTCACGCGCATGCCTCCCAGTGGATCCTGAAAATACGTATCGAATCCGGCGGAAACCAACACAAAATCTGGTTTATACTGCAGGGCTACCGGTTGCAAAATTTTCCTAAATATTTTCACAAACGACGCGTCATTGGCCCCCACACTCAACGGAACATTAATAGTATAGCCCTCTCCTTTCCCTCTGCCGACCTCCTGCAGACTTCCTGTGCCGGGATAATACGGATACTGATGTGTAGAAAAGTAAAGAACCCTGGGGTCGTCCTCAAAGCTGTGTTGGGTGCCGTTGCCGTGATGCAGATCCCAGTCAACTATCAGTATTTTTTTTAGATTATATTTATTAATAGCATGCAGCGCGCCGATGGCAGCATTATTAAAGATACAAAAACCGGCGGCGCTGTCGTATTCCGCGTGATGCCCGGGAGGTCTGACCAGGGCAAAAACGTTATCCACTGTTTTCTGCATTACGCTGTCTATGGCATTCAAAAGACCGCCCACTGCCAGTTTCGCTGTCTCATAACTTTCCGGGCTGGTGGACGTGTCCGGATCAAGGTAAACACGGTCCTTCCCGGCGGTTTCAGCAATATCCTCCACATAAGGAGGAACATGTATCATTTCTATTTCTTTATGCGTCGCTTCCCGCGGCGTAATCTGTACGAATTTCTGCGCCATTGTCGGGGTGTTAAGCATGGCATGCACCGCCGCAAGCCGCTGGGGACTTTCCGGATGATAAGCGCCGGCCGAATGCTGCAAATAGCGCTGATCCTGAACAATACCGGTTCTCTTAGACATGCATAACCTCTCTGGATTTAATCGGTTAACTTTAATTTGGCTTAACATAAATGGATTTAAAGCGCAAAATATTTCCCCGGCGGGTGAAGAGAACCTGGCAAAAAGTGTTTTTTATTTCAAGACGTCGACCAATACTTTCGCATCCGCGCCGAAATAAACTTTTTTATCCACTCTCACCACCGGACGGCGAATCAGGCGCGGCTCTTTCAACATTAAGTCAATCAGTTCCGTGACTGTTAATTCATCGCAGTTCAAACCTAGCCTTTTAAAACTGGGGCTGCGGAAATTGAACATCTCGGAGGGCTGTCTGCCCTGAAGTAATTTTCCTATTTCCGCGCGACTGAATGGCTCCTTGAAAAAATCACGCTCGCTAAATTCAACTTTCTTGCGTAAGAGAAACTCTCTTGTCTGGCGGCAAGTGCTTCACGCGCTCCAGCAGTAAAATCCTATTTTCATAAATAATGTCCTTCACCTTTTTTTCGCAGCAGCATTGTACCGCATAAAATTATACCCTGCCAAGACAAATCCGACACTACTGACAAATTCTCCTCAGTCAAACGGGCGATGCAAAAACCATTGACAAAAACAGGTTTCCCCATATAGTCTAATAACTCGATTTTTAAGGAGTTGATAAGTTAGTGTTCAATATAGGTTTTCAGGAACTTATCATCATCGCGATAATCGCTCTGCTTATCGTGGGCCCAAAAAAACTGCCCGACCTAGCTAAAAGTCTGGGCAAGGGTTTCAGCGAACTGCGCCGGGCGGCAGACGACATAACCGATGATGTCAAAAACACCTTTAAGGAAGACGAAAAACCGGATGATGACGGCCTGAAAAACTCGCTTCTATTGAAAAAATCAGACAATAATGAATCCAATCCCGAAACATTGGATAAAACAAAAAAAGAATCAGAGACCTCTTCCGAATAGTACAATCACATTATGAAATCTCAAGAAGACAATAAAATGTCACTGACCGAGCACCTCATAGAGCTACGGAAAAGACTTTTTCGCATTATCATCGCTTTAGGCATTGGCTTCGGCGTCTGTTTTTATTTCAAGGATTTTGTTTTCGATGTTATCACCAAACCGCTTACCCAGGTTCTGCCACAGGGCAGTCATCTTGTTTACATAGGTGTGACGGAAGCGTTTTTCGTTTACATGAAACTTTCCTTTTTTGCTTCGCTGATGCTTACCAGTCCCTATATCCTTTATCAAATATGGAAATTTATCTCGCCGGGATTGCTGCCCAGAGAAAAAAAATACGTGGCGCCTTTTGTCATTTCGTCCACATTTCTTTTTTTAGGCGGCATTCTTTTTGGTTATTTTGTCGTTTTACCTCCCGCGTTCAAGTTTTTCGTCGGCTTCAACAACCAATATCTGCAGGCGATGATTTCTTTCCGCGAATATCTGTCTTTATTCGTCACCTTCTTACTAGGTTTCGGCTTGTCCTTCGAGCTGCCGGTGTTCATTTTCTTTTTGACAAAACTGGGCATCGTCAACGCCAAGATGCTCTCCAAACAGCGTAAATTTGCCATTTTATTCATTTTTATTTTCGCCGCGGCATTAACTCCTTCGCCCGACGCGTTAAGCCAGATATTAATGGCGATACCCTTGATGTTCCTTTATGAAGTGAGTATATTTGTGGCCAGATTTGCCCGAAAAGAAAACGAACAAAATTCTGAAATTAAAGATTGAGAAAAAACATGCCTCTAAGACGTATAAAATATTATCGGGACACTGAGGGAGAAGTAAATAAATTATCCAAACTTTTCATCCTCTTTGCGCTTATCATCGTTTCCATTCTCTTTGTTTCGGTTTTCGGAACAGTTACTTACTATGCCGTAACCCTCGACTTGCCCAGTGTGGAAACACTCAAAGATTATCGTCCGAGCATCGCCTCGTGCGTTTATGACGACAATGACGAAATTATCGATGAATTCTTTCTGGAAGACAGAAAAATCGTCGATATCAAAAACGTGCCCAAAGTCGTCCAGTACGCTTTTGTGGCTTCCGAGGACTCACGTTTTTACCAGCATAAGGGCTTCGATATTAAAAGCATTTTCCGGGCGATGTTCAAAAATTTGGAAGCGGGACAAATCGTCCAGGGAGGCAGTACTATCACTCAACAGGTCGCCAAGATGATGTATCTTTCACCTGAAAAGAAATATATACGAAAATTGAAAGAGGCAATTCTGGCCTACAAGATTGACAAATATCTTTCCAAAGAGGAAATCTTAAATCTTTACTTAAATCAAATTTATCTGGGACACGGTACTTACGGGATAGAATCGGCATCTCTGGCCTACTTCGGCAAAAGCGCATCTGAACTGACTCTGCCCGAAGCGGCTCTGCTGGCCGGCCTACCCAAAGCGCCCAGCACTTATTCTCCATTTCTTTATTTGGAAAGAGCCAAGCAGCGGCAAATTTACGTTCTCAACCGCATGTTCGAAGACGGATACATTACCAAGGAAGAAATGGATAAAGCAGCCACTGAACCTTTGCAGCTTCAGGAAAAAAAGGAAAAAGAAAAAGTTGCGGCTTATTTTGTGGAAAACGTCCGTCGCTACGTGCAGGAAAAATATGGCGGAGATGTTTTATATAAAGAAGGTCTTTCCATTTACACCACTTTAAATCTGGAGGCGCAAAAAGAAGCCAACGAAGCCGTGGAAAAGGGATTAATGGAATTGGAAGAAAGGCAAAAATATGAACGCGGCCTGGTGCAGGGGGCGCTTATCTGTATGGACGTCAAAACCGGCGCCATACGCGCCATGGTGGGAGGACGTGATTTCCGCAAAAGTGAGTTCAACCGCGCCACGCAATCCCGCCGCCAGCCCGGCTCCGCTTTTAAGCCGCTTATTTACACGGCGGCATTCGACAAAGGATTCAATCCTTCTTCCGTCTTCGACGATTCCCCCATTGTGATAGAAGACCCCACGGCGGAAGACGGTTTTTGGAGACCAAGAAATTTCGACGAAAAGTTTTTAGGGCCGATAACAATGAGAACGGCGCTTGTCCAGTCGCGCAATGTCGTAACCGTAAAAATCCTTCAGGAAATAGGTCCTGATTACGCGGCGTCTTATGCCGCTAATATGGGCATTACTTCGCCAATCGTGCGGACATTATCTATGGCGCTGGGTTCTTCAGGTGTCACATTGCAGGAACTGGTAAGAGCCTACGGTGTTCTGGCCAACGGCGGGAAAAAGGTTACCCCTTATTTCATTAAAAAAATTGTTGACCGTACCGGAAACGTTTTTGAAGAAAACAAACCAGAATCAGAACAGGTAATCGATCCGCGCATCGCTTTCATGACACAGTATATAATGCGCGATGTGGTGGAATCCGGCACCGGCCGCAGGGTAAAAAGCATCAGCAGGCCGGTCGCGGGCAAAACCGGCACCACCAACGATTACCGCGATGCCTGGTTTATCGGTTCCACTCCATCGTTAATCACCGGAGTCTGGGTGGGATTTGATCAGGAAATATCTTTAGGCAAACAAGAAGTGGGCGGCAGGGCGGCAGCTCCCATCTGGCTGTATTTTATGGAAAAAGTGTTAAAAAACGCTCCCGTGGAAACATTTCCCACGCCGGAGGGCATCGTATTTATGAGGGTGAATAAACAAACGGGGCAGCTATCCACTGACGGCGGCGCAGCAACTATCTATGAATGCTTCCTGGAAGGCACGAAACCAAGCGAACAATCCTTCGGCTACCCCGAAGAAAAAGAAGATTTATTCCGTTGACGCGGTTTTTTCCCCGCAGAAAAGTAACTTGACAAAAAATCCTCTTTCCGTTAATAAAAAAGCAAGCGTAAGAAAACTAAGGTTTTAACACATGTTTCTTAAAGAAAAACTGTTCGGCAACCTGATAATTAACATTGTAAGCGTACTGGTCGTAGTAGTACGCAAGGGGTCTGCCGGTTCGTGTATCTTTAAGAACTAGACATAAAAGATGCAAAGCCGCGGGCCCCTTGAAACCGCGGCTTTGTTATTTGGCACAAAGCCGCTTTTTCTCGAAGAAACAAGCGGCTTTTTTAGTTTTACCATTAAAATATTATTTGTGGAGTGATTCAATGAAACTGAAAGGTTCACAAATTCTGCTGAAAATGCTGGAAGAAGAGAAAGTGGATTTAATCTTCGGCTATCCGGGCGGAGCCGTTCTGGATATTTACGACCAGTTATACAAAAGCAAACTCAAACACATTCTTGTTCGCCACGAACAGGGGGCAGTCCATGCTGCCGACGGCTACGCGCGCGCTACGGGGAAAGTAGGTGTCTGCCTGGTCACTTCCGGCCCCGGCGCAACAAACACAGTCACGGGAATTGCCACCGCCAATATGGATTCCATACCTGTCGTCGTCTTTACCGGACAGGTTCCCACAACATTAATCGGCAACGACGCCTTTCAGGAATCGGATATCACCGGTATTACGCGTCCGTGCACCAAACATAATTTTTTAGTCAGAAGTGTTGAGGAATTGGCGGCGACCATTAAAGAAGCTTTTCATATCGCGCGATCCGGAAGGCCCGGGCCGGTGCTGGTCGACCTCCCTAAAAATGTCATGGCCGCGGAAACAGAATTCAATCCGGCCAACATCAAAATCAGAAATTACGATGTTGCGCATAAACCCGTTCCTAAGAAATTATCGCAGGTTTTGGAAATGCTTCTTCAAGCGAAAAAACCTCTGCTGATGACGGGCGGGGGCGTCATTCTGGGCAAGGCATCGGACGAACTGACGAAACTGGCGCGAAAATACCAAATACCCGTAACCGGAACTTTGATGGGGCTTGGTTCATTCCCCGGCACGGACCCGCTTTGGCTGGGTATGCTGGGAATGCACGGAACTTACCATGCAAACATGGCAGTAAGCCACTGTGATTTGCTCATTGCCGTGGGCGTGCGCTTTGACGATCGCGTTACGGGTACTATTGAAACTTTCGCGCCCAACGCGCAGATTGTGCAAATAGATATCGATCCTTCATCCATTAACAGAAACGTCGTGGTGGAATTGCCTATTATCGGTGAAACCAAAGCTACGCTGAAAGATCTGATTCAGTTCCTGGCCGAGCACAAGTACGTTCCGGCCAAAGATACGCGTCAGGAGTGGCTGACGGAAATCGAGCAATGGAGAGAAAAAGTGCCGCTGACCTACTGCCAGAACGGGGAAATTATCAAGCCGCAGTACGTTATCGAGAAACTTTATTACGTAACAAACGGCGATGTCTTCGTCACCACGGAAGTCGGCCAGAACCAGATGTGGACAGCGCAGTTTTTCAAGTTTAACAAACCCAACACCTTCATCACCTCCGGCGGCCTGGGCACGATGGGTTACGGTTTGCCGGCGGCCATCGGCGTTAAATGCGCTTTCCCAGACAAACAGGTGGTGGATATCGCCGGCGACGGAAGCATTCAGATGAACATTCAGGAACTGGCCACCGCCGCTCAGTACAACATCGCCGTTAAAGTCGTTCTGCTTAATAACGGTTTCCTGGGCATGGTGCGCCAGTGGCAGGAACTCTTCTATGAAAAACGCTACTCGCACACCGATATGACCTATGCGCCCGATTTTGTGAAACTGGCGGAAGCATACGGAGTTGTCGGTATGCGCGCAACCAAACCCGCTGAAGTGGAAAAAACTCTGCGCGAAGCCTTTTCCATTGATAAACCGGTGCTGATGGATTTCCGCGTTTCGCGTGAAGAATGCGTCTATCCCATTGTGCGGCCGGGCGAATCGCTCAGCGAAATGGATTTGGGCACAAGAGAAATGATTAACTAATTTTATAAACAGAAAGGTTGGACAGCATGGAAAAAAAGGAACATATCATCTCAATACTTGTTTACAACAAACCCGACGTTCTGGCCAGAATCGCGGGCACGCTGGGCGGCAAGGGATACAACATTGAAAGCCTCAGCGTTAATACCACCACGCAGTACGAAATATCCAAAATCGTCATGACCAGCATCGGCAATCAAGCGACGATTTCACGCATCGAAAATCAGTTGCAGCGGCTGGTCGATGTAATTTCTGTTGAAGATTTGACCAATGTGGATTCTGTTCACCGGGAGATGATTTTAGTCCGGCTAAACATGACGGAAGACAAAAAGGAGCAAATCAAAAAAGCTATTGACGATAATCAGTGGAAGGTAATAAAGTCCGACGAAAATTATGTAATTCTGGAAATAACGGGAGACAAAGTGCAGATTGACCTGGCTATGGCACGCCTTGAACCGCTGGGCATCGCCGATATCACCAGAACCGGTCTTGTCGCCTTGGAATTAAAAAACTAAAATAAATTTATCTAAATAACAGGGGGTATATATGGCACAAATAAATTTTGGCGGCGTTGAAGAAGAAGTAATCACATCCGATGAATTTCCACTCAGCAGAGCACAGGAAATTTTAAAAGGCGAAGTTGTAGCCGTTTTGGGCTACGGAGTTCAGGGACCGGCGCAGGCGATGAACATGAAAGATAACGGCATAAACGTCATTATCGGCCAGGCCCTTGAAGACAAGTCCTACTGGGATAAAGCTGTAGCCGACGGCTGGGTTCCGGGAAAAACGCTTTTTTCCATTGAAGAGGCGGTTAAACGCGGCACGATTATTCAGTACCTGGTATCGGACGCAGCCCAGATGATGCTGTGGCCGAAAGTCAAAGCAAACCTTAAAAAAGAAGACGCTTTATACTTTTCGCACGGCTTTTCCATCGTTTACAAGGACCAAACCAGCGTGATACCTCCAGATTTTGTTGATGTCATTATGGTTGCGCCCAAAGGTTCCGGCACCAGTGTGCGCCGGAACTTTCTGGCCGGCAGCGGCATCAACTCCAGTTTCGCCGTGCATCAGGATGCCACCGGGCGCGCCAAAGACAGAACACTGGCTATAGGAATTGCTATCGGTTCAGGCTATCTTTTCCCCACTACTTTTGAAAAGGAAGTATACAGCGACCTCACCGGTGAACGTGGCGTACTGATGGGCGCGCTGGCGGGTATTATGGAAGCACAGTATAATGAACTGCGCAAACACGGACACACGCCGAGCGAAGCGTTCAACGAAACAGTGGAAGAATTAACGCAGAGTTTAATCCGTCTGGTTGACGAAAACGGTATGGACTGGATGTATGCCAACTGCAGCACCACAGCACAGCGCGGCGCTTTGGACTGGCGGCATGAATTCCGCAAAGCGGTGGAGCCGGTATTCAAGAAACTCTACAAATCAGTTGCCAGGGGCAAGGAAACGGCAATAGTTTTAAAAGCCAACAGCGCGCCGGATTACAAGGAAAAATTGGATGCGGAACTCACGGAAATGCGCGAATCGGAAATGTGGCGGGCAGGCGCCGCCGTGCGCGCGTTGCGCCCGGAGAAAAGAAAAAAATAAAAAAAGCATCTGTCATTGCGAACTCATACAATGAGCGAGGCAAGCTCCTAATCGTATCAAGATTGCCGCGCACCCCACGGACGCTCGCAATGACGAGAGGTAATAATTTTTTAGTTAAAAACGGAGAATGATTATGAGAAGCGACCTGATGAAAAAAGGATTGGAAAGGGCGCCGCACCGTTCGCTCTTTAAAGCCATGGGCTACACCGATGAAGAAATTTCGCGTCCTTTAATCGGCGTGGTTAATTCCGCCAACGAAGTTGTCCCCGGCCATATCCATCTGGATATTATCACCGCAGACGTTAAAGCGGGAATCCGCATGGCCGGCGGCACACCGGTGGAGTTCCCGGTAATCGGCGTCTGCGACGGTATCGCCATGGGGCACGCGGGCATGAAATATTCACTGGCCAGCCGCGAATTAATTGCCGATTCCGTTGAAATTATGGCTACGGCTCATCCTTTTGACGCGCTCGTTTTTATTCCCAACTGCGACAAAATCATTCCCGGCATGCTGATGGCGGCGCTGCGTCTCAACATCCCCTGCATTTTTATTAGCGGCGGGCCGATGCTGGCGGGAAAAATGGAAGGCAACTCCTACGACCTCATCAGCATTTTCGAAGGCATCGGAGCGTTCAAAGCCAAAAAAATAACCCTGAATCAGTTAAAAAAAATTGAAGATTGCGCCTGCCCGGGCTGCGGCTCCTGCTCCGGCATGTACACGGCCAATTCCATGAACTGCGTTACCGAAGCTCTGGGACTGGGCCTTCCCGGCAACGGCACTATTCCGGCAGTCAACGCCGCACGCCGCAGACTCGCCAAACAGGCGGGAATGAAAGTGATGGAGCTTCTCAAAAAAAATATTAAGCCGCGCGATATCGCCACGCTGGCCGCGTTCAAAAACGCCATCGCCGTGGATATGGCGCTGGGCTGCTCCACCAACACCGTTTTGCACATTCCGGCCGTCGCGCATGAAGCGGGCATTAAACTTGATTTGGATCTATTCAATAAAATCAGCGAAAGAACGCCCAACCTCTGCAAACTGAGCCCCGCGGGTCATCATCATATCGAAGATCTGGACGCGGCAGGCGGCATCCAGGCCGTGATGAAAGTAATCAGTACCTTAGGTGTTATTGATAAAAAATGCCAGACCGTCACGGGTAAAAAAGTGGAGGAAAATTTAAAAACCGCCCGTGTATTAGACAAAAGCGTCATCAGACCTTTGAATAATCCTTATTCGCCGCAGGGCGGTATTGCGATTCTGCGCGGTAATCTCGCGCCGGACGGAGCGGTCGTCAAGCAATCCGCGGTCGCACCGACCATGCAGAAAAATGAAGGCCGGGCACGTGTTTTTGACTGCGAAGATGACGCTATCAAGGCGATTCTGGGCGGAAAAATCAAAGGCGGCGACATTGTAGTGATCCGCTACGAAGGCCCCAAGGGCGGCCCCGGCATGCGCGAAATGCTCTCGCCCACTTCGGCTATTGTCGGCATGGGCTTGGATAAAACCGTCGCTCTTTTGACCGACGGGCGTTTTAGCGGCGGCACGCAGGGCGCGGCGATCGGCCATATCTCGCCCGAAGCGGCGGAAGGCGGCCCGATCGCGCTGGTCAAAGAAGGAGATATTATCTCCATCAACATTCCGGAAAAAACACTGACGCTGAAAGTTAACGACAAGGAATTGGAGAAACGCCGGAAAGCGCTGAAGATAAAAAAACCGGCGATTACCACCGGCTATCTGGCGCGCTACGCGAAAATGGTTACGTCGGCGTCGACGGGAGCAGTGTTCAAAGACTAGCGTTTCGTCAAAACGGCCCTTTGGAAAATTTTTGATAGTATAATATTAAAAAACAATCAGCATTAAAAATTTGTGCCATGATCTAGGCTAGCAGAACGAGTAAAGCCTTCACTTGACGGTACCGTTAAATGTTGAACTTTTATAGAAGGTCCAAGTAAGGGTTGAGGCATGGCTAATTGCACTTGTTGCGTCTGCCCAAAGTTCTCGCCAACAACTGATAAATCAGCATCAATAGGAAAAAGGCTAGATTTGATTTCATGTATCAAACCGTAATCCTTCGCTTCCTGAGGATTAAGTGTTGTTCGATTGTTCATATCATCCTGAACCCTGTCTGCTGGTTTTTGACATGTATCGGCAATTACACGTGCTATATTTTTATAATCAATCTGTAACCCTTTAAGCCGTTCTTCCAATCCCTTTTCATCAAGAGACTGATTTCCACCAAATTGCGCAGAAACACCGTGAATTAAAAATCTCGCATGTGGGACGGAGAATCGCTTATCTCCTGCACAAAAAATAACAACACCTATTGAATCCACGCTGCCGAAGTTGTAAGTATAAACTTCAACCGGGGCTCCCTTTAAGAAACTGTAAAGTGACAATCCATGGAAGACAATACCTCCAGATGATGAAATCATCAAATGGACTCTTTCGCATTTTTCTTTAATTTTCTTATCGAAGATTCGAAAAAGAGCATCTGCAGTTACGGGATTAACGCCTCCTAAAAATCTTATATAAGCTTCCTTCATATCCTTTCCTCCCTTTGAATCATTCATTTGACATTATAAAAACCTCTTTATGAATGACTAAGTTTATTCAAAATATTATAAATAATCAAAATAATATGATGATTTTCTCAACCCAAAAATGAAAAACTCCACAACCCATCCACCGGTATTAACCGGTGGATGGGAACTTGGAAAATATCAAAAAATTTACAATCCTTTTTTCTCGAACAGGAAGAACAGACCGATCACTGCCGCCCAGAAAATTGGGATAATAACCCAGTGCGATATCCCAAGGGCATCCTGCAGGCCGATTTTACCGAAGTCTTGCCACGCTATGACGGTGGAGCTGAAAAAAGGATAAAGCTCGGCGAATATCGCTGCGCCCGCAAGCATTCCTAAAACGGCAAACACGGCGTGAATGCGGCCTTCGCCCAAGGCGGCGGAAGACGTGCCGGGGCAAAAACCCATCACCGCCCAGCCAATGCCAAACAAAATCCCGCCTAACACCACCGCGCCGATGTTCATCGGCTTGTGACTGAGGGTGGTAATTCCCATATCGTACAGAATATAAATGCCCACCATACCGACCAAAATCGCCGAGAGCATGAATTTGAATATGGTCATATCCTTTATCAGGAGCGCGCCTACCTGCTTTTCAAAACGAATCACCCGCCCTTTCTGCATCAAAAACCCGAACACCAAACCGGTTATCAAACCTAAAATTTGATCAATGCTCATGATGCCCTCCTTTTATAAACCAGCGCGGCGGTTACAGCACCGGCAACAAAAAACAGTATCAGCGCGACAAAGGAGCTTACCGACAATTGCATGACGCCGCTTAAACCGTGGCCGCTGGGGCAGCCGTCCGCCAGGCGCGCGCCAATCATCGCGACAATGCCGCCCAAGAACGCGCCTACGGCTCTTTTGGTTACCGACGAGCCGAAGCGCTCCTGCCAGATGGGCGGCACTTTTTCTATCTTAAAACTCTTGTCGGTAAGAGAAGAAATCAGCGCGCCCAGAAAAATGCCAACCACGAGCATGAACTGCCAGTCCACCTTGATTTTGGTGGCCGCGAAATAGGCGTTTTGCGCCACATGCTCCGATGCGAAAACCTGCTCCACAAAACCCACGGCGCGGACAAAAGTGGTGGACGCGCCGAGGTAATTGGTTTTGCCCATGAGCGCGGTTGTGGCGTAAACTGAGAGAATCGCCAGAATGCCGACCAGCGCGCCGGCAAAATAGGGATTCCACCCTCCGTCTTTTGTTTTCAGTCTCATTCCTGCCTCCTTTCTTTTCGTTACTAAAAATTTTGGATTAAACAAAAAAATATTTTTCGCGTAAAACTATTCTCACGGCGCTTTGGAGAGTGTACCCACCAGCAACTCGTGGGACACGCCGCCGGCAGTAATTATTCGTGGCTCGACTCTAAAGCCCGCTTTCTTCATCAGCTTAACCCAAGACGCCCGGCGAAACAAGCCCGTTATATGCCGGTCATGCTCGATGCGCAGCCGCCCTTGTTCGCGAATAAAAAAGGAAAAAATAATCTCCATGATAGTATCGGAAGGATCAAGATCGTAGGCGTATTCAACATAAGTCAGCTCAAGCGCGCCTTCGGAACGGGTGCAATACTCCACGCGCAGGCCGGAAAAATTATCAAGATAATAATCAGGACCGATTATGAATATTCCACCATTTTCCAGATGTGCCGCGGCGGTGGCAAACGTGCGCATGAGGTCATCTTCGGAAAGCATATAAACGATGGCGTCATGAATCAGGACAGCGTCAAACTTGCGTCCCAAACGGATATCGCGCATATCGTCCTGGTGTAGCTCAACGCCAGGATTTATCTTTTTACAAAGCTGGAGCATCTCGGGTGATGTATCCACGGCCGTGGCTGCGAATTCGCCGGTCAGGTAAGAAAGATTATGCCCCGCGCCCACGCCCAGCTCCAGAATTTTGTTTTTTGCGGGGACGAGCTTTTCGCGCAGTATCGTCAGCCACTGCGCCGCTTCCTCGGCGTAATCTTCACGCGGCGTGACCAGTGGAAATAAATAAGCGAGGTCCTTATAAAGGCGTCCTTGCGGTATGCTCTTTCTTTGGCTCCATCATTAATCCGCCTTCAATGACATTTAACTTTTTACTGCTGCGGCGCTATTTTCTCATGTGCTTTGATGAAATTCAATATCCGCGATTTCCCGTTGCGCGTTGACGCTGGCGATGAGCCGCATAACCAGCAGCGCTAGAAACAAATAACGCATGGGCGCGCTCAAAAGCATTCCGGAATTGAACACCACCTGCGCCCAGCCGGGTTTATTGCCTATGTCGCTCAAATATGTTTCAAAAAAAGAAAACTGGTTTAAACCGGCATACAAACAAAGCGACACAAAACAGTTGTCAAACCTAAACCAATGCCGATTATTCCCACAATTCTCAGTGCTTTTGCCACCCCGCTACTAAATGCATTTTGCTTCATACACGTAAATATTTAATAATATTAAATTATTGTTGTTATACGCGGGGAATTAGCTTCCCGCATCGTTACAAACCGTTTAGCGAATTTATCTTCCAGCGTGAAATATTTTGATTCCTTCGTTGGTTAATTAATAAAAAATTAACTCAAGCTCTGGCCAATTTCAAGCCACTTAAACCCGATTCCCATTGACAAAAACGCTGTAATCGTTATATTGACCCTCGAAATTTAAAACACGCATTTTCATGCACGGCACAAAAGATCGGAGGAAAAAATGAAAAACCAAAACCGCAAAACTTTTTTTATGTTTTTACTGGCGTTTCTTGTCGCTTTTTTTATTGTTTCTCTGGTGGAAATTTTACGTTCATCTTTGTTCACGTCTTCAACCATACCGGATATTCCCACCGCTTCGGCGACTTCTCCTTTTTCCTCTCCTTCCGAAGCAGGTAAAGTGCCTCTTTCTTTCTCCGATTTAGCTGAACGCGTCAAACCCGCAGTAGTAAACATCAGCACGACAAAAACAACCAAAGGCTTTGCCTCTCCTTTTGGCGGCTCCCCTTTTGGCGGACCATTCGGAGATGATTTTTTTGACCGGTTTTTCGGCGACATCCCGCAACGCGAATTCAAGCAGCGCAGTCTCGGTTCTGGATTTATCATCAGCAATGACGGCTATATTTTTACCAACAATCATGTAGTGGAAAAGGCGGATAAAATAGTGGTTAAAGTATCCGACGAGCGCGAGTACGAAGCGAAAATAATCGGCACTGACCCCAAGACAGACATAGCTTTAATAAAAATTAAACCACGCAACAGCTTGCCGGTAGTGGATATCGGGGACTCAGACCAGGTCAAAGTCGGCGAGTGGGTGATCGCCATCGGCAATCCTTTTGGCTTGGAAGCAACAGTTACGGCGGGTATTGTCAGCGCCAAAGGCCGCGTCATCGGTGCAGGTCCTTACGATAACTTCATTCAAACCGACGCTTCCATAAATCCGGGCAACAGCGGCGGGCCATTATTCAATATGGAAGGAAAAGTCATCGGTATTAACACGGCAATTGTCGCTCAGGGACAGGGCATCGGCTTTGCCATTCCAATCAACATGGCTAAAGGAATTTTGGATGATTTAAAAACCAAAGGCAGGGTAACTAGGGGCTGGTTGGGCATTTCTGTTCAGGATATTACGGAAGATATTGCGAAAAATATGAACCTCAAAAACCGCAACGGTGCATTGGTGTCTGATGTATTCAAAGGCGATCCGGCCGATAAGGCAGGAATTAAAGTTGGCGATATTATTATAGAAATTAACGGAAAAGCCATAAAAGACACGCACACTTTACTCCTGACCATTGCGGCAATGCAGGTCGGCGAAAAAGCATCTATAAAAGCGTTGCGCGACGGTAAAGAGATGACTTTCCGCATTGTGGTCGCCGAGCGCAAAGATACTGCGGAAGTGGTAGCTAAAAAAGGCTCTGCAGGGTATTTCGGTATTTCAGCACAAGATATTACGCCGGAAATATCGCGACAGATGGGTATTCCCTCTAATGCAGGTGTAATTATTACGGATATAGAGCCCGGCAGTCCGGCAGACGAAGTGGGCATTCAACCGCAAGATATCATTGTACAAGTCAATAGGGTAAAAGTAAGTTCACTGAGAGAATATAACCAGGAAATTGCCAAAGCAGCTCAAAAGAAAAATGTGATGCTCTTAATCAGACGCGGCAATGCCAGTTTCTTTGTGACAATGAGTATTGAATAAAAAATTGTTCCCGGCGGAAAAGGCAGGCCGCAAGGCCTGTCTTTTTTATTGTTCGCATCCCTATAGACAAATTTGTTCAAAAGATTTAATACACCTCAATATGAAACTATTTGATTATACTGGTGTCATTCACCTGCATTCCTCATTTTCGTTTGACGGACATGTTCCACCGGAAGACATACTGCGAGCGGCAAATAAACACAATATAGATTTCCTGATGCTGACAGATCACGATTGTCTCGCGGCACGCTCCGATGGTTGGGAAGGCTGGAATAACAACACCTTACTCATTGTCGGACAAGAAATCTCTCCTCGCTTCAACCACTATTTAGCTTTCAATACCAATGAACCCATATCCACCGACGATGACCCGGAAGGAAAAAAGCCGCAAAAATACATCAATGCGGTCAATGACCAGGGGGGATGCGGGTTTATCGCTCACCCCGATCATGAAGGAGCAAAAATGTTTCACGTGAAACATTATCCCTGGAACGACTGGACGGTCAATGGTTACAAAGGCATGAGTGTCTGGGATTTTATGACTGACTGGCAAAGCAGTCTGCGCGGCTATTTTATCAGCATTCTGAACTTTATGTTTCCGGCCTGGTTTCTGCGCGGGCCTCATGTGGCTACTCTGCAAAGATGGGACAAATTAAATCAGGAGAAAAAAATTATCGGCTTTGGTGAACTGGACAATCATGCCACCAAAAAAAAGGTGCTGGGAATTACCTTTGTTGCCTTTCCGTTTGACCGCGCGTTCAAATTCATCCGCACACATGTTTTAACCAACAAGCCGCTCTGCAAAGATAAGCAAAAAGATATTGAAAATATTATTAATGCTCTTGTGCACGGACGCGCCTATTTTACGCTGGAATATTTTCATAAAGCATCCGGCTTTAATTTTTTCATTAAACAAAAGGGCTTAAGCTATCAAATGGGTGATTCTTTGAAACTGAAAGATGCACGCCTACACGTTCTTTTACCGGCCAAAGCGTTCGTGCGCGTTATACGCAATGGTTCGCTATGGACTAAGGACATTGCCTCAGAATTTTCAAGACAAATTTCCGAACCAGGAATTTATCGTGTTGAAATTTTGCGGAAAGCTTACGGAAAGCTTCGTCCGTGGATTTTTTCTAATCCGATTTTTGTTTGTTAAATACAAATTTATTTATCGACGAGTAAATTTTTTATTCTTTGAGCCATTGTGAATACTGGTACATCTGCGCCAGTGCCTTCACGGCTCTTTCCGGGGTAATAAATTTTATGCCTTTATATTTACATCCTTCCACTTCTGTAACGGTACGCGATGTTTCATCGGGCAGCAAATAAACCCCCACCACCGGCTTCTCGTATTGCTCTATCAGTCGAACGGAACGTTCAATAAATTGTTTTTCGTAGGTCTCAAGAAGCAACAAAGAATCGTTTACAAAGTTATTTCCGTGGCGTTTTATGTCCAATTTCATTGTCGATTCCAGCACGCCTTTAATCATTACTTTTCTGCCGATTATGCCCATATAAAGCACTGCGTCGCATTCATCCCATTTGAGCAGTTCTTCCAAAATGGTCATGTGTATATCTGTGTTCATTTCCGCAACAAGGTCAATAGGGTTTCCGTGACTCCAAAATTCCGGCAATAATTTATTGAAGCGGTTAATAGTGTCATCAGAAAGGCGTGGCACCTCCAATCCATGCTCCACACACAAGTCGGTTGCCACAACGCCCCATCCGCCGCCTAAGGTCATTATCCCTACCCTATTTCCTTTGGGCAGTGGCAACGAGGAAAAAGCCGCAGAAAGATCCAATAAATCCATGGGTTGCTCGACTAAAATAATTCCTGCCTGCCTGCAAACCGCTTTAAATACTTTTACGTTAGAGGCCATTGCGCCCGTGTGACTGGCTGCTGCTTTAATCCCTGCGTCCGTGCGACCGCCTTTAAGCGCTATTATAGGCTTCCTCTTGCCGACACGTTTAGCCGCTTCATAAAATCGCCGACCATTTTTGATGCTTTCAATGTATAAAACAACTGTTTTAGTTAATTCATCAACTTCAAATCCTTCCATAGCATCTTCAATGGTAATCATCGCTTCATTGCCTGAGCCACCGAATGCTCGTATGCCGATGCCCTCTTTTTCGGCAAAAGCGAGCAGTTGCGTTCCCAGGTTCCCCGATTGAGTAAATAACATTGTGCCACCCGGCTTTGGGCGTACATGTGCGCCCGTACAATATAAAGATATATACGGATTACATATGCCCATCGTGTTCGGTCCCAACAATAATATTCCCGCCTCACGCGCCTGTTTTACCAGCTCCCTTTCCAAGCGTTTTCCTTCCTCTCCGGTTTCAGCAAAACCGGAAGATATCAACAGGACACTTTTTATTTTTTTCTCTTTAAATTCAGGTATTAATGCCAAAACTTTTTCTGCGGGAACTGTAACAACTGCCAAATCAATCTGTCCCGGAATTTCCGTTACCGATTTATAAACGTGCCGGCCAACAATTTCCCCGCCTTTGGCATTAACCAAATAAATTTCCCCCTGATAATTTCCGACAAGGACATTACTAAACATCAACTGTCCCCATTTATTGATTGTAGAGGAAGCGCCGACAAAGGCAATAGATTTGGGATAAAAAAAGCGGCCCATATCCCTGGGGGCGACAGGCACATGAGTTATTTCCTTGTCCAGCGCATCTCCTAACACAATAAGCGCATCAACTGCGGTAACTTTCCCTGTTGCCGTTACCAACAATGGGTTGATATCAATTTCCCTTATTTCCGGTATCTCCATTCCTATTTTGGATAAGGCAACCAGCGCGTTGATGAGCGCTTCCATATCCGGCTCCTTTTCTCCCCGAAACGCACTAAGAAGTTTCTGCGCTTTTATTTGTTCGATCATTTTGCGCGCGTCTTTTTTATCCAGCGGCGCCAGCGCAAAAACGACGTCTTCAATTGCTTCGGTAAATATTCCGCCGACGCCAAACATCACGGTGGGGCCAAACTGTGCGTCATGAAAAAGCCCGGCAACAAATTCTCTGCGGCCGAACAACATAGGCTGAACTAAAAAACCTTCCAAATCTTTTCCTGCCGATTTCTCAATAGCAAGCGCCGCCTTATTTATTTCATCTGCGTTTACTAAATTGAGCTTGACCAAACCTTTTTCTGTCTTGTGTGTCAAATGAGCGCCCAAGCCTTTGAGCACCACCGGATAACCGATTTGCTCCGCCATCTTGTGAGCATCAGCAAATGTTGCGGCAGTTTTTTCTTCCACCACCGGAACACCGTACCTCTTTAAAACTTGTTTCGCCTCCGCTTCCGTCAGCGTTTTTCTGCCTTGTGCTTTCGCCTTGTCAATTAATTCCAATTTGCTTCCTCCATAAGACAGTTCAAAAGCTATTAAATATTTATTTGGTATTTATTTAATAATATCCGATACTTAACAGTTTTTACCGTGACTCTTGACTGCAAGTCACTATCACATGGTTTGTAATATTACAAGCATCAACTTTATCGCCGCATAAATACTTTGCGTACAGATACTTGATTTTTTATTTATCATGAAATTATAGCATTATTATGTTAAAAATTGGCGCAATTAAACTCCGGCGGTTAAGCTACATGATTTCTGCTCCGAAGGAATAAGCACAACATGGGTTTTAAATACCGCTACTTCATATTCGGTCTTCTCGGCACCGCTTACATTTTAGTTTTTTTCCACCGCCTCGCGCCGGCTGTTGTTGCCGTCGATATGATGCGTGATTTACACACAAGCGGCGCCCTGATGGGCATTTTGGCCTCGGCTTATTTTTATCCTTACGCGTTGATGCAAATTCCCGCCGGGCTTTTAGCCGATTCCTGGGGGCCACGTCGTTCCATAACTTTCTTTTTCGCTTTCGCCGCCGCCGGCGCCATCATTTTAGGTTTTGCCTGTAATGCGAGCACAGCAATATTCGCGCGCACCATTGTTGGACTTGGCGTGGCAATGGTTTTTGTGCCAACGATGAAAATTCTGACCAACTGGTTTGAACCGGAAAAATACGTCCGCATGACCGGCTTCCTTATGGGTATGGGGGGCCTTGGCGGATACACGGCGGCAGCGCCTCTGGCCTTGCTTAGCGCGGTAATCGGCTGGCGTGGCTCCATGATCATCATCGGCATCCTGACGCTGGGTATCGCCTTGGCTATATGGTTCATGGTGCGTGACACGCCACAGGAGATGGGTTTCCATTTTGTAAACAATAACACCTCACGAAATTCAGTCTCAAAAAAATTTTCGATATGGCGGGGCATTCGCCTGATTGTTCAAGAACCGTGCTTTTGGCCGTGGGCAATGGTATTTTTTCTCGGTGCGGCGGTCAATTTAAGCTTTACCGGCTTGTGGGGCGGACCGTTTTTAATGCACGTCTACGGGATGTCCAAAACTGAGGCCGGCGGCATACTCTCGATGATGGCTCTGGGATTGATGTTCGGCTCGCCCACAATGGGTTGGTTGTCGGAAAAAGTGTTTCATTCGCGTAAAAAGCTACTCATGTTCAATCAGCTTGCGGCTTTTTGCCTGTTTATTTTTCTCGCCTTCTTTACCGGCGATTTCAACAAGCCACTGCTCTATGTTTGGTGCTTTGTTTACAGTTTTTTCCTATCGGGTGCTGTTGTTGTCGGATATCCCTCCATCAAAGAATATTTCCCTCTGGAGATTGCCGGCACAGCCACCGGACTGATTAACATTTTTCCTTTTGCCGGCGCGGCGCTCGGCCAACCTTTGATGGGGCTATTTCTGGACCACTTCGGCTCCGGAGGCACTTCTTACAGTGTGGATGCATACTCCGCGGTATTTAAAATTGGGCTAATATTCCTTTTCGGCGCATTCGTCGCCAGCACGCTGGTTACAGAGACTCTCCGGGGCGCGCCAGAAAAAGAAAACGTATCAAGCAAGGAATATACGCCTTAGTAAAAATCCACCGGTTATCAAAAGCGAAAAAAGCAAACACGGATTCACCGGTTTACATCAAGAGAATTGACAAACTCCGCCGCGCTTTGGCCCGCGACATAACCGGTAGAAAAAGCTGCTTGAAGATTATATCCTCCCGTATCCGCGTCTATATCCATAACCTCCCCGCAAAAAAACAAGCCCGGAACTTTTTGGGAAGCCATTGTGCGAGGGTCTATTTCGCCCAGTGAAACACCGCCCGCCGTCACTATCGCCCTCGCTAACGGCAGAGGAGATTTGATGTTGAAGCGTAGCGCTTTCAGCGTCTCAACAATTTTCGAGCGCTGCGTGGCCGCAACCTGATGTGCCGGTGTATCTCCCTGAATGCCGGCGAGCGCAATAACAGGGTCAATCATTTTCGCCGGCAAATATTCTTTCATGATACCGGCAACTTTTCTCTTGCCGTGCGTGTTCAAATTCCTCTGCAGGCGATTGGCTAATTGTTCTGCGCTCAAAGCCGGTTTTAAATCAATTAATATCGATACGGGGCCGTTTTGCAACGCGTCAACAACAGACAAACTCATCAATAAGATAATCGGACCGCCCAGGCCAAAATGAGTAAAGAGCATTTCGCCAAAGCGGCTTTCGATGAGTGGCGGCTTCGTTTTTTTCGCTTCACCGCGTCCGTAATCTTCCCTAGGCATAAGCGCCGCGTCAATTTCCTCCGCTCTTCCCTGAAATGCGGCGGCGCGCACATTGCGCAAGCTGACACCCTGCATGGATTGGGCAAGCCTTTGTTCTCGCACCATGAGCGGCACCAATGCCGGCCGCAGATTGATAATGGTATGGCCCATCTTCGCTGCAATTTTACAGCCGTCGCCCGCGGAGCCAGTTGCCGGCCAGGAAGAACCGCCCGCCGCCAAAATTACGCCGCTTGACAAATATTTATGCCGCGGTGTTGTCACAGTGAAAAACGGATGCCGAGCACAATGGATAGCCGTTACCTGAGCGTCAAAAACGACCCGCACTTTATGCGCATCAAGATATTTTCGAAAAACCTCTATAACATCACGGGCGTCGTCCGATACGGGGAAAATCCTGCCACCCCGCTCCGCCTTTGTGTTCAGCCCATAGCGCTTAAAAAAAGCAAGCAGTTCGGGTCGAAAAAAACGGTGAAACGCTCCATACAGAAAGCGACCGTTTGTCCCGTACATATCTATGAATTGTGGTAGTTCGGCGATATTAGTAACGTTGCAGCGTGTTTTGCCGCTTACCAAAAGCTTCTGGCCTAAAGCGTCAGTCTTTTCCAAAATCAAAACCCGCGCGCCGCACTCCGCGGCACGCCCTGCCGCCATCAAGCCGGAAGCGCCGGCGCCAACTACAATGATATCCGCATCCATTTTTGCCCCACGCATAACAATGAACTACATGAAATTATATGCCGAGTCAATTCATGCGTTTCCCGTATATCTTGTCATCCTGATGCGCTTATGCTATTTCCCCAACAATACCCCAAACAAGGAGGGATGTTCTTGTCCGTTCCCGGCAACCTGTTATCGCTCACCACCAGCATGCTCTGCCGTGTTCAGCCAGCGGTTCACAACCGCCTTACTGGATGGAAAACGCTGGCCTCAAGAATTCCCGATGCGGAATTGCGCCGCCAAGCGCTCGCAAGCATCCAGACAAAAGCTTTTCATTGCGAGGGAGGCGCCGTCTACGGGCTTTTGGCTGAAAAAAATTATAAGGAAGCAATTAAATTCATTGTCGCTTACCAAACCATCAGCGACTACCTCGACAATCTTTGCGACCGCAGCACTTCATCTGATCCAAATGATTTCCGAGCGCTGCACGAAGCAATGCTCCATGCCTTGACGCCAGACGCGCAGCTTTCTTCCTATTATCGTTTCCGCAAGGAACAGGATGACGGCGGTTATCTGGCGGCACTGGTGACGACATGCCAGAAAGTTCTGCAACGCCTGTCCAACTACTATCTTGCCTCAACTCACCTTCATGACCTGGCGTCCTGTTACTGTGAGTTACAGATAAATAAACACGTGTGCAAAGAAGAGCGAGTACAAAAACTGCGTCAATGGTCTGAATCCAAAAAGAAAAGCTTGCACGAAAAAATGGCCTGGTATGAATTTGCCGCATGTACCGGCTCCACTCTCGGCATCTTCTGCCTTATTTCTTCTTTGTTACAGCCGCAAATAACTGATGGGCTTTTATCAAAAATTAAAAAAGCTTATTTCCCCTGGGTTCAGGGGCTGCATATTCTGCTGGATTATTTCATCGACCAGGAAGAAGACCGCATCGGCCAGGATTTGAACTTCTGCACGTTTTATCCCAACGAGATCGTCATGATTAATAGACTGACAACGTTCTACATAAAAGCAATGCGGAGTGTTTCCCTTTTGCCACACCGAAGTTTTCACCGCCTGACCATCCGCGGCCTTTTAAGCATTTATCTTTCCGACGAGAAAGTTTTTCAGCAAAAAGATGTGCGTCAATCCGCGCGCATACTGCTGCGCTTCGGAGGCACACAGGCATTGTTTCTTTACCTTCATTGCCGTTCATATCGCCGCTTAAAACGGCTTGCTGGAAAAGATTTTTGACTGGAACAATATCGGACGCACTTTCGTGTCATCAAAACTAGATTCAGGGAAAGGCGGCGATAAAATAGCCGTCAAGCTTCCTGCTGCCTAACAGGTCTTTGACAACAATATCACAACGAATCAGCTTTTCGCCTTTTTCTTCGAACTTGTTAACCACTTTCCCGGTAACAACAATTGTCGCTCTTTTGGCGGTGCCGTCCAAGTCATCCCAATCAACCGGCTCCGTCATACTCATAAAGCGTGCATGAAACTTTCTCAAATTTTTTTGTGTAATCCAAGAAGAGATGGCTTCACCGGCAATACCCATAATCAGCATGCCGTGCGCTATGACCCTATCCAGACCAACTGTTCTGGCAAAAGTTTCATCATGGTGGAGAGGATTAAAATCACCTGATGCCCCGGCATAACGAACAAAATGAGTTCTTGTCAAGGGTCCGGCGGTGTATTCAGGCAGAACATCGCCAATATTGATTTCCTCAAAGATTAAAGACATTTTTGCATCCTCATCTTTCCACCATTGTTGAACGGACCTTCCCCACCAATTTCCCTTGCTGATTTATAACTTCTGTTTCCAGCACAGTAACATTAACAAATCTGCCCCCACGGTCTTTTTTCCCTCTCTCGTATATATCCACAACGCGCATTTTACGGGTAATCACATCCCCCGCGTAAATTTGCCCTAAGTATTCATACTCCTCTTCGCTATGCAACAGTCTGCCCAGATCTATATTCAATGTTCTTATGATTTCTTTCAATCCGCCTGTTAAAAAAAAGAAACTGGTCATGAAAGTCGGCGGAACGGGAATGCCTCTGTAACCGGCCTTTTTCGCCGCTTCGGCATCGCAATAAATAGGATTTATTTCGTTGGTGTTGTCTTTGAGCGCAACGGCAGCAGCAAACTCGGCGATTTTCGCTTCTTCCACCCGCATGGTATACGCGGGAAATTCAAATCCCACCTTTGTTTTATCAACCATAACGAATTTCCTCAGAATGAATATTTCATATCATAATATCTATGGATTGCCACAAATTAATTCATCACAGAACCGATACCTCAAATTTTACAATTCATATAATGTTTCATCAATAATCATTTTAGCGACGGAGGATTTTCTCGTTTTTTTCTTATCGGCAAACGGTTCTTCCCGCATCAAAGCATCGGCCATGTCTTCTTCCACCTTCTCCGGCTCTTCGCCTCTTTCGATTCTCCTCAGCGCTTCGTGGAAACTATCCCCCATTTTCATGCCGGTTGATTCAGTGAATTTACGCATCAATTGAGCCGCCGCACGGGGATCATCTCCGCCTATTTTTTCCGCATCGGCAACAATGCCGGCCAGCTTCTCCGTCATCCTTGTCTCGCCCAATCCGTTAAAAGGACGGCTATCCTGCTCGTTTTCCGCGCCGGTTAGGGCGGCAAAAACGGACATCTTCCGGGCAAGGCGCACATTCTTGCACCTGGGGCACAAAGGAATCTTGCTGGTATTCACTTTGATGGAAAAAAAATTATAAAGGGTGTTGCAACGCTTACAGTAAAATTCGTAAATGGGCATTTTCAGCGCCCCTCTTTATCTGGGTTTTGATAATCCAATGCCTGCAAAAACTCAATCCTCTGCACAAGGGGAGGATGGGAATAATAAAACCAGACATACCAGGGATGCGGATGCAGATTAGCAAGGTTATCCTTTGCCAAACGCCGCAGCGCGTCAATCATCGGTGCTGCTGTTCCCGTTAATTGCCACGCCATAAAGTCTGCTTCCCGTTCGTACCGGCGGGAAATCGCCGCACCAACGGGGTTTAAAAAAAAGCCGGCCGTGCCCAGATACAACGAGACTAAAAACAGTCCCGCATACATCGGCGCATCCGGCAAGCCGAACGCGGCATACAGAGGCGGCCAGTTCACAAACAGATATATTCCATAAAGCAAAAACAAGGAGGCCGCAATCATGAACACCAGTTGCTTCAGAATATGCTTTTTCTTCCAGTGACCAATTTCATGCGCCAGGATCGACAATATTTCCTCATGTGAATGCGAAGCCAGTAAAGTATCATATAAAACTATACGCTTCGTTTTCCCGATGCCGGTGAAGTACGCATTTGTATGTTTGGAGCGTTTGCCTTCGTCTACCTGGAATATTCCTTTTGTTTTGAGGCCCGCCTTTTCCATCAGTGCGATAATTTTGTTTCTTAACTCTTCATCCTTGATGGGCTCGTATTTATTGAAAAGAGGCGCGATGAGAACCGGGTAAAGCCACAGCATCATAATTTGAAATAAAGTGAAAAACACCCATCCCCAGCACCACCACGAGTTTGGCAAATAAAGGATAAACGCCATAAGCGCACAAACAACAACAGAAAACAGAATAGCGGAAACAATCACAGATTTAAAAAGATCCGCAAGCCATATCCGCCAGGTAATAGTGGAAAAGCCGTACTTTTTCTCCAATACAAAGGTGCCATACAAATCGAAGGGTATTCCAGCCGTCCCGCCCACAACGGCGAAAAAGCCGAAAAAGACAAGCGCCTGCATGATAAAAGACACGTTTAACACTGCAACTGAGTCGACAATAGCGGGCAGGAAAATAAACACGATAATCAAGGTAATGATATCATCCGTCAGGTTTTCTTTGGAATCCAGGCGGGAATGCTCGAGTGTATAATCCACCATCGTATTGAGCGTGTCCTGCTTTATCGTCTGAAGGAAAACCGGCGGTATTTCTTTGCCGTGTTCTTTTACATGGCTTATATTAACGCGTTCCAAAATATAGCGCCAGAAAAACCGGGCGGCAAACAAAACAAAAAACAGCACCAAAACAGCGTTTTCCATACAATACAGCTCCGTGCCGCAATGCATTGCAGACAATCCGTAATATATGAGGTATGCCCCGTTGTGTCAAGCATATGGAGCAATCACGACGCCGCACATCAACAGTTTCATGACGTAGACAGCTTTCTTTCCTTGACACTTAACGATAATTCTTTTATATTTTTAAAAAACAAAGGGCAATTATGAATGTTGTTCTAATGTACTTTGTTTCTCCCTTATTATTTTCAGCGTTTTTTCTCGTAGCTGAAAACAATATTTATATCCACGAAATTTGCTTCAAGCAAAATATTTTCACTTCTAGCGCTGGCGGAATGCCTTGTGTTGTGGCGCAGTATCCACAAATGCCGGGCGTGTGATATAAAAACATTTATACAAGGAGGATTCAATGGCTACTAAAAGAAAAAGGACAACTCACTACAGTGTCGCGGGAACAAAATTATACGCTGTACGTGATGCTAAAGGGCGCTTTGTGGATATCCAGACATATAAGCGCGCTCACGCCATGGACATAAAACGCAAAAGTAAGGCAGAAAAAGCGACAGCAAAAAAGAAAAAATAACCGCAGCCTGCGCAATAAAACGAATGTTCGCAGATGTGTCGCCGCAAAAGACAAACGCCGTTATTATCGGCGGCAGGGGCGACAGACAGCTGCGACCCTTTTAGGCATTCTTACCCGTCGCGGAAGAAACACTCTTGAGTAGCCGAGAATGCAGGCGGTAATGGCGCAGGCGGCGAAGCCTTGACAGGCAAGTATCGTGCTATTAAAAACGCAATAAACAAATAAGCCGGCGGCAGCACAGGAAACCAAAAGGACGCATTTGCGTCCTTTTGGTTTCTCCTATCCAGACCATCACTTTTGTAATCTATAATTAAATAATTCAATTATATCGTATGCTTGCTTTGCTTTTCTCGCCCCGCGTGTTTTAGATTTTCAAAAAACATCAAAAAAGCGTAAAATACACCTGTACACGGCAAAGGCTAAGTGTCTTTCCCGTTCATTATTGAGGTTTGCATGTTATGACCGGATCGGACATTTTGGTAGTTATCCCGCACAGCGGAGTCATTATCCCACCAGAAATCGCCCTGGAGGATCTCTCCGATGATTTCCCGTCTCTGCTCAAAAATATCGACTGGTACACCCAGTGGCTGTACGATTTTAGTGATATTCTGGGCAACCGGCGACTCGTGTTTCCCTTTTGCAGCATTCTGCTCGAGGCAAACCGCAATCCTGCAGACATTGAAGATTGTGTCCCGCTGTTGGATGTTCACGGCCGCCCAATTTACCGCCCTGGTTTCGAACCAACGGAATCCATGCGGAGAGCCTGGTCTGAAAAATATCTCAAGCCTTTTCACCGCCGGATTGAAGAAATCATTTCCTCCGGAACAGGGCTTATTTTTGACGGTCATTCCACGGTGACGGCGCGCGGCGTAGCCGAAAACCAAATTGAACTGATGAACTTCCAGCAGACGGAAAAAGACGAAAAACCTCTTCATTACTGTCCAGATGTGATTGTGGAAACATACGCGGAAGAACTGCGCAGTCGCCTGCCCAATGTTCTGGTCACCGTGAATGCGTCTGATTTTTTTAAAGTTCACGGCCACGTGTGCGCCGCCCACAGCGTCAACGCACTAAAAAGAATCGGAACCCGTGCTCCCGCGTTCATTCAGGAAACAAATGAACGACTCTATAAAAATGCCGACGGCACTCCTAATGTCGCGCAGATTAACCGGCTCCGCCGCGTCTTTGCCGAATCCCTCCATCAAACCCTTCAGTCTCTTGATGAATCCCGCAAAATAAAAATAATCAATCTGCATTCCGGCAAACAATTCTATAACTACGATTGTGGCCCCAAAGCGTTGCAAACAGTCATGCATTATTACGGCGAAGATGTCGACAGTAATGAACTTATCGAAGCGCTCGGCACGACTGAAGACGGCACGCCTCCGGAAGAGATGATTAGGGTAGCCAAACAATACGGTTTTACGGTGAAATCCGGCACGAACTGGTCGCTCAAGCAGGTTAAACAGTACGTGGACGAAGGAACACCGGTTATTGTTCTCTTGCAGGCGTGGGCAGACCGTCAAATGACGCTCGACGAGTGGCGACGCGACTGGGACAATGGCCATTACGCAATCATCATCGGCCTGAACAAGGACATGCTTCTTTTTGAGGATCCTGCCTCCATCCGGCGCACTTGGCTCCGCGAACGGGAATTTCTCGCTCGGTGGCACGATATGCATCCGAAAAGCGGTGAAAAATATGAACACTTCGGCATGGTGCTTTTGGGAAAGCAACCGGCAACATTATCCTTCGAGCACATGGATTGATCCTTATCACATTTTACGGCTGTCATAGGCCCAGTGCAGAAGCGCCTGGCGCTGCTTGCGCCGGCAGTGGAGATCACCCGCGGGGCAATGCTTTTTTAGCTGCGCGATGTGCCGGTGCATCGCTTTCCATCTTTTTATTTGGCGCGCGTCATCGAGGCAGCGCCTGCCCATATAATAGCGGCAATACCACTGAAACCAGCCGCGCGGGTCTTCGTGATAAATCCAACCTTTTTGCCTCCAGTAAGAAAGCGGCTTGGAGGCATTCACGCCGAAACAATTCAGTTTCGCGTCGTGTCGCTCGGCGCAGAGTTTTGCTCTGGTAAACCACGAAGCTGAAAATTCTTGGCGGCAATCCGTCATGTATTTGCCGCCGAAAATTCCTGCCTCGAGCATCTGCTTTGGCGTCAACTGTGGTTTAAATTCCGGATCGAAATTTTTCCCGGCGGGCTCCGTTAAATAGTACCGGTAATTTTGCTGCATTTTATCTTTGACGATAACCAGTTTTGGTTTCATTGTCTAAATTATACTGCAGTCGAAAAAAGCTGTAAATAAGAAAGCCGCGCTTTTTCGGCGCGGCTTTTTACGTTTTCTATTGCAATGTTTTTACATTTTTTTAGCGGCTTTTCCGATGGCTTTTCTGATGGAGTCGAGTTTTTCCTGTCCCATCTTAACCATAATTTGTATCACCAGTGTGCGCCCCAGAATATCTTCGGCGTAAGGGATGCTCGCGCGCGAATATTCAATTTTCCCCTTGTAGGACGGATCGGCAAACGGATATTTCTTGGAAATGGCCGTGGAGCGCGCCAGAAAATGCTCCCAGTTGGGAACATAGTGCCAGAGATTGTTTTTGTAGCAGACCGTATCCACGCCCTCGGCGGCCAAAAGCTTCTGGTATGTTAACGCCACTCCCTCTTCCGGTAAATTAAATGCCAAAAACGTGGCGGAATCACCTTCCGGATCCGGAAGCTTGCGGAATTGCACGCCCGGTACCTGCGCCAGCGCGTCCTTGATAATTTTTTTATTTTTCCTCTGCTCAGAGCAAATGTAATCAAGTTTTCTCAGCTGCGCCAGGCCTAAAGCACCCTGCAGTTCATTCATACGGTAATTGAACCCCAGAATGGTTCTGCCTTCCAACGCGCGGCTGACTTTCGGGTTATGATCATGGCCGTGGTCGTGATACCACTCGGCGCGGTGATATAAATCTTTGTTATTGGTGATGACCATGCCGCCCTCGCCGGTGGTCACTGTCTTGACGTAATCGAAGCTGAAACAGCCCATATCGCCGAAAGAACCGAGTTTTTTTCCTTTAAAGTTCGCGCCGCAGCCCTGCGCGTTGTCCTCCAGCACCAAAAGTTTATGTTTGCGCGCTTCCTCCAATATTGTATCGATACAAGCGGCGGACCCGCACATATGCACGGGGATAACGGCTTTAGTATAGGGAGTTTTTTTCTTTGCTATTTCCTTCGGATCCAAATTGAGTGTCTCGTCAATATCCACCATGATGGGGATCGCGCCCACTTCCATAACTGCCTCGTAAGTCGCCAAAAACGTAAAGGCGGGAACCAAAACATCGTCGCCCGGTCCTATATCCAGAGCAGTAAGGGCTACCTTCAATGCGGCGGAGCCAGAAGTTACACCAAGCGCGTAATTAGTGCCGCAGTATTTGGCAAAGGCTTCTTCAAATTCACGTACTTTGAACATGCCCTTGCGCTGAGCGTCGAAACCATAGCGCATCAGCACGCCTGTTTCCAATATTTCCACTACTTCTTTTATTTCTTCCTGACCGATTAATTCCGCACCAGCCATTTTGTCCTCCTGAGTATCACTAAATAAATGATTCTTATTTCACAATGCCTGCGCATACATCGCGATTGCATCGTCTTTGGTTACTTTGCGCGGATTATTTTCCAGCGGCCGCGCCACGGTGAGGGCGACATCGGCGAGCTGGGGAAAATCTTTTTCCGTAATGCCGAAATCCGCCAGTGACGCGTGAATGCCACAATCCTCAATCAGCGCCTCCACTGCGTCAAGCGCCAGGTACGCGGCTTCGCGCGCGGACAGTCCATCCGTATTTTCACCCATCGCCTCGGCAATGTCCGCGAATTTATCCAGCGCGGCAGGCAGATTGAAATTCATCACTGCCATCAGCATCATCGTGTTGGCCAGGCCATGCCCGATGCCGTATTTTCCGCCCAGCGGATAGGAAAGAGAATGAACCGCCGTGACACCGGCATTGGCCAATCCCAATCCCGCGTACAGGCTGCCCAAAAGCATTTTTTCGCGCGCGGCCAGATTCTTTCCGTCATGCACGCAGGTGCGCAGATTCTCGGCAATCAAAGCAATCGCCTGCAGCGAAACAAGCTCGCTCATGGGCGATGAATTTATCGACGTGTAAGATTCAATAGCGTGACACAAGGCATCCAAGCCTGTCTGCGCGGTGGGCGCGGACGGTAAGCTAAGCGTTAATTCAGGATCCAAAAGCGCCAGCTCCGGATAAAGGTGCACGCTATTCATCCCTTCTTTCTTTTTTAAATCTTTGCGGATAAAAACAGCGGTAAAGGTAACTTCGCTGCCGGTGCCCGCCGTGGTGGGAATCATGATTTTGGGCAAGCCGGGTTTCGGGACTTTGCCCAGTCCCAGAAAATCCGTCGCTTTCGCGTTATTGGCGGCGATCACGGAAATGGCTTTGGCCACATCCATGGCGCTGCCGCCGCCAATGCCGATAACCGCGTCACTTTTATTTTTCAGCGCCTGCGCGGCGCCTTCATCGGCCAATTCAATTGGCGGTTCCGGCTCCACTTTATCGTAGATACTGAATTTAATGCCTGCGGGCGTGAAAATGTTTTCTATTTTCTCCTGAAAAACAGCGGACAGGTTTTTATCTATGACCACCAGAGGATTTTTCGCGTTTAATTCTCTCGCGTGCTCAGCTAACTGCCCCAGCGCTCCGCTGCCGAAAACAATTTTTTTCGCGCCGGTAAAAGAAAAGATTTTCTGCATTATCCACCCTCCGCTATTTTGCCGTTTTGATTATAAAAAATAAATCCGTGTCACGTGCTCTTTGTAGGCAATTCCCTATGAGATAGGGCCTCTAAAGTCAAGTGTTTTTCTGGTTTATATACCATTGGATTTGCCGGCAAATGCCCCTGATGATTTTCACGTCGCGCGCCAAAAGCGAGGTGCGGTTAAAAAAACGTCTTATATGCGTCATCCAGTAATCCGGATTTTGCGGGTTCAGAAACCCCACCTGCGTCAAAAGAGTTTTAATCTGCCCATACATACCCTCCAGTTCCGACGAATGCGCCAGTTTGGGCGGTGCTTCCAGGCCCGCCGGCAGTAATGAAGCAAAGATTTCGTAACAAAGAATCATCACCGCGTGTGAAAGGTTAATGGACGGAAATTTGCGCGAGGCGGGAATTGTCACCACCGCATGACAGTAACGCAACTCCTCGTTGGTTAACCCCGTATCTTCCGGACCGAAAAGCAGCGCAACCTTGTTGTTTTTAGAAATCACTGCTATTTTTTCCGCCATTTCCCGCGGCGTAAAAAAAGGTCCCCGGGCGGCGCCACGTCTGGCGGTTGTGCCCACGATATAATTAAATTTACCCAAAGCATTGTTGATATTGTCAGCGTATTGTATTTTTTCCACGAGATCCGCCGCGAGATGTGTGGAGCGTGTTTTCATTTCATCCAAATCATATGCCTCTGAACCTACTACAATGATATTGCTGATACCCATGTTTTTTATCGCGCGCGCCACCGCACCAATATTCCCCGCGTACTTAGGCCTGTGCAAGATAACGCTTATGTTCTGAGTATGTATCTGCGCATCCATTGCTGACTCCCCCTCTAAACCCTTTTTACCATATATGAAGCAGGGACTCATTGTTTTTGTTTGCCGCCTGCCCCTCTTTCTGGTATCCAAATATCCATGGACGAAAGTTTTTTCAAACATAACGCGCTAACAATGGGCATTTCTCTCAGCAATGAACAGATGGAGCAATTTAATCTCTATCGACAAGAATTGCTCGTGTGGAATACCAAAATAAATTTGATTTCCGAGAAATCAGCACAGGAAGTTGATTCCAGGCATTTTCTCGATTCCTTAACCGCTTTACGTTTCATCGACAAGGAAAATGCCCGCGTTCTCGATATCGGCAGCGGCGCAGGATTTCCCGGGCTTCCTGTAAAAATCGCTCGGCCCACACTGGAGCTGTACCTTATGGAAAGCAATAGAAAAAAAGCATCCTTCCTGAAGCATATAATCAGAAAATTGCAACTGGAGAAAACCATCGTGAGCCATTGCCGCGCGGAAGACATGCTCAAACAAAACAACTGGCATGAATACTTTGACATTGTCATCTCCCGCGCCGCTTTTCGCTTGTCGGAATTTATCTCTTTTAGCGTTTTTTTTCTTGCTGAAGGCGGGAAGTTTATCGCCCTCAAGGGGGATAACAGCGAAAATGAGTTTGTCTTGTGCGCCAAGGATAAAAATGTGTCTGTCTTATTCGAGTTATTTCAATATGATACGGTCGAATACTTCACGGAAAAACGCCGTAAAATTGTCGTGGGGAAAAAGCTAAAAAAAGAGAAAAAAATCTTCTAAAAATATCCGTTTTATGTTACATTTTTCAGCAGTTTTTCCCAAAGAATTTTCAGGAAAATGCTACACTAAATAATGAATAAAATTATATGTATAGCCAATCAAAAAGGTGGGGTAGGTAAAACAACCACAGCGATTAACCTAGCCTCGTCCTTAGCCGCTGCGGAAAAAAAAACTTTGCTCATTGACGGAGATTCTCAGGGTAACGCCACCAGCGGCATAGGGATGACCAATAATGGAACTAATTTATATCACGCCTTGATCGGTAAAGTACCATTGGAAGATACTATCCATCCAACAGCTGTACCGAATCTGGATATAATTACTGCAAACCGAGATTTAATCGGCGTGGAAGTAGAATTCATACAGGTTAACGAAAGAGAAAAGCGCCTACGGTATTTATTAAAAACTTTGAAGGCGCCCTACGATTTTATTATCATTGATTGTCCCCCGTCCTTGGGGATTATGACTATCAACGCTCTCGTCGCGGCAGAATTTTTAATTGTGCCGTTACAGTGTGAATATTTTGCTTTGGAGGGGTTAGGGTCTCTGCTCAATACCGTTAAGCTGGTTAAAGCAAAACTCAATCCCGAATTGACTTTGGGTGGTATTTTATTGACAATGTTCGATTCGCGAAACTTGCTTTCACATAGTGTCACAGAAGAAGTAAAAAAACACTTCGGCAACAAAGTGTTCAAAACGATAATTCCGCGGAACGTGCGGCTTTCGGAAAGCCCCAGTCACGGCTTGCCGATTATTCTTTACGATATAAAATCACGCGGCGCCATGGCCTATATGGCATTGGCGCAAGAAATTATTGAAGGGGGGCTATAAACCATGGCGCAAAAAAATGCTCTGGGCAAAGGACTTGGTGCCATTTTCCCGGACTTGTTAAATAATCTGGATCAAAAAGCTCCTTCTTCAACATGCGGCATAGAAGAATTACGGCCAAATCGTTTTCAGCCGCGGAAAACTTTTAATGATGAAGAACAGAAAAAACTGGTTGCTTCCATAAAAACGACCGGCATAATCCAGCCGCTCATTGTCCGCAAGGCAGAGAAAGGTTATGAAATAATCGCCGGAGAAAGGCGTTGGCGCGCGGCGCAGGCGGCGGGATTAAAAGATGTGCCCATCGTTATTCGTGAAGCCACAGACAGAGATGTGGCCGAAATGTCATTAATAGAGAATCTTCAACGTGAAGAGCTAAATCCTTTGGAAGAAGCGGATGCTTACGTGACATTGACGGAAAAATTTTCCCTCTCGCAAGAGGAAATTTCCACGCGCGTAGGCAAAGACCGCTCCACGATAGCCAACACGATACGCCTGTTGAAGTTGCCGGCCAGGGTCAAATCTGCCTTAATATCAAAAAAGATTTCTGCCGGTCATGCGCGCTGTCTGTTGGCTTGTTCTACCACGGATGAACAATTGACCGCGCTGGAAGCAATCATAAAAAAGGATTTAAATGTGCGCGCCACCGAGCGCCTGGTGCACAGTCTGAAACAGCGCCCCGGGAGCACAAAACACCCGACGAAGGATCGGTTTCTAGGCGATTTAGAAAAAGCCATGAGCAGACAATTGATGGCCAAAGTGCAAATTAAAGGCACGCCTCAGAAAGGCTCTATTGAGATCAGGTATAACAGCATGGACGAACTAAATAGGCTTTCTGGTCTGATTCTAGATGATTTAAAATAGTTTATCTGATATACATTATCAACATATGTTGATAAAGCTGTTGATAAAAGGTTGTTAAATGGATACTGTTTGGGATAAAACCACTAAAATTATTCAAGAAAAAATAAGTAAACAAAACTTTGATACCTGGATTAAACCAATTAAAATTGCCGGGCTGGAAGACAAATGCGTCAGGCTTGTTGTTCCCAATAAATTTTTCAAAGATTGGCTGATGGACAATTACGTTTCGACCATAAAACAATCTTTGAAAAATGTCGTCGGGCTGGAGGTTGACGTCGATTTTGTTTTATCAAAAACTCAAAAGTCTGCTCCTGGGCAGGCGTCAGTTGCTGTCCGACAACAGAAAACATCAACCGATTCTGTTACGGCCACAAAAGCAAAAGATAATTTATCGCTTAACAGTAATTACACTTTTGAACGGTTTGTCGTCGGTCCTTGTAATCAATTTGCGCATGCTGCATCTGTTTCTGTAGCCAAACAACCGGCAAAAAACTATAATCCGTTGTTTATCTTCGGCGGTTCCGGGCTGGGGAAAACACACCTCTTGAATGCGACGGGCCTGCTGACGGCGGCAACTCACCCCGAACTCAATGTAATGTATGTTTCCGCGGAAGAATTTATGAACGAAATGATCAACTCTATCCGCTACGACAGAATGCCCAAATTCCGCGAGAAATACCGTAACATCAGCTGCTTATTAATCGATGATATTCACTTTCTGGCGGGTAAAGAAAGAACCCAGGAAGAATTTTTTCACACTTTCAATTCTCTCCACGATTCCGGAAAACAAATTGTTGTGACAAGTGATAAGTTCCCCAAAGACATTCCAAATTTGGAAGGAAGGCTCCGTTCACGCTTTGAGTGGGGTCTTATTGCCGACATTCAACCGCCGGATATTGAAACAAAAATAGCCATCATTGAAAAAAAAATGCAGGAAAACCATATCACTCTTCCCAGTAATGTCACTCATCACATTGCTTCTTATGTCGAATCAAATATTCGCGAGCTAGAGGGATTTCTCGTCAGAATTAGTGCCTATTCCTCGCTAACCGGCAGAGAAATTGATTTGGAGCTGGTCAAAGAAGTTTTAAAAAAATTAATTCAACGCAACGGAAACCATGAAGTAAGCATTGATGAAATTATTAAAGCCGTAGCGTCAAAACTGAACATAAAGATATCGGATATCAAAGCCCACAATAAAAACAAAAACCTGGTTTTCGCTCGTCAAATATCCATGTATCTATCCAGAAAACTTACTCATGCCTCCTTTCCGGATATAGGACATAAAATAGGCGGTCGTGATCATTCCACGGTAATTTACGCCACCAATAAAATTTCTCAGAAAATTGAGACGGACCAAAAATTAAAATTACTGGTTAAGGATATAGAAGATAATTTAATCAACAAAACATAAATTTTCCATGATGGTAACTATCAACATAAAAATTTTTTTAACATATTTATTTAACTAATAAAATGATTTATTTCAACATATCCACAGCTATTACTACTATTACTAATATATTTATTTATAAAAATATAAATAATTATTAAAGAGGGGGAATTTTATGCAAATAAATATAAATAGAAGCATCTTATTAGACGGTATTCAAAAAACCTTAGGAATAGTTGAAAAAAAGACTACTTTACCTATTTTGAATAACGTCCTGTTAAAAACAGGAAAAAACAAACTCAAGATAATTGCTACCGACAGAGAGATTAGTTTAATCTCTGATTATGAAGCGGATATAAAAGAAAGTGGCGAAATTACCATTGCGGCAAAAAAGCTCTATGAGATGGTCCGCGAAATTCAGGGAGAAATAGTTAATATTGTTTGCAGTAATAACATAACGAAAATTTCCTGTCAGAGGGCGATGTACAAAATACCGGGGCTGCCGGCTGAGGATTTTCCTGATGTGACAGACGAGCGCAATATTCAATTTTATAACGTCAAAGGTTCGGTAATGAAAGATTTAATCAGTAAAACATCATTTGCCATGGCTATGGATGAAATGAGAAAGAATTTAAACGGTGTGTTATTGGAAAGTTTTTCTGATGGCATAGAAAATATATTAAAAATGGTGGCGACAGACGGCCACAGGCTGGCGCTCACCAAAAGTGTTTTTAAAGAACCTTTGTTGGATACCGGAAAGGGGATTATTATTCCCCGTAAGGGTCTGATGGAAATAAAAAAATTGGTCGACGAAGAAGAAAACGTGAAGATAGGTTTGAGTAAAAATATGTTTGTCGTAAAAACTGAAAATACTGTTTTGAAGGTTAGTTTGGTAGACGCCGATTATCCGGATTATAAAAGAGTTATACCAACGGAGAAAGGCGTCAGTATTGTTCTAGATAAGGAATCGTTTTTGCACGCTTTAAAAAGGATGAATGTGGTTTCATCAGAAAGATACGGTGGAGTTATTTTATCTTTTTCGGAAGGTAAATTAACGCTTAATTCCACCAATTTGGACGTTGGTGAAGCTACGGAAGAAATAGATGTTTCCTATAGCGGTGAAGAAGTGGATGTAGGATTTAATGTTAATTATTTAATTGACGCTATTTCTGTAATTGATAGGGAAAAAATATTAATGGAAGTAGGATTAGGTATAAAACCTTCTGTTATTAAACAGACAGAAGGCGATGATTATCTATGCATCGTTATGCCGTTAAAAATATAGAAATAACCGTAAGGGAGTTGTAAATAATTTATGCCGCACAAATATGATGCTGATAGCATTAAAGTTCTCGAGGGTCTGGAAGCCGTGCGCAGAAGGCCGGCGATGTACATTGGTTCGACCGGTAAAGACGGTTTGCATCATCTGATATATGAAGTTGTGGATAACAGCATTGATGAGGCTTCTGCCGGATATTGCGATACTATTTTGGTAAAAATCAGAGTGGATAACAGCGTGGTTGTGGAAGATAACGGTCGCGGTATCCCGGTAGGAATGCACAAAACGGAAAAAGTCTCGGCGGCGGAAGTGGTTATGACTAAACTGCACGCCGGAGGTAAATTCACCCACGATTCTTATAAAATATCGGGTGGTCTTCATGGCGTGGGTGTTTCGGTAGTTAACGCTTTGTCTAAAATGTGTGAGCTTGAAGTCCGTCGTGACGGACATGTGTACAGGCAGACTTACAAATACGGTGTGCCGGTGGCGCCGTTGGAGGTTATCGGGAAAACCAGGGGACATGGCACCAAGGTAACCTTTTTGCCTGATGACCAAATTTTTGAAGATACGGAATTTAGTTTTGATGTTGTCTCTAATCGTTTGCGCGAACTTGCCTTTTTGAATTCCGGCGTAAAAATTAACATCGTGGACGAGCGCACGGACAAAAGCAACGAGTTTTTTTATAAGGGCGGCATAGTTTCCTTTGTCGAATATATAAATCGCAATAAGAAGGTGTTACACAAGCATCCCATTTATGTTTCCGGTGAAAAAGAAGATTGTTTCGTAGAGGTCGCCCTCCAATATAACGAAACATATCTGGAAAATATTTTTGCCTTTGCCAACAGTATTAATACCACCGAGGGCGGCACTCACTTGATAGGTTTCCGCTCTGCCTTAACGCGTGTTTTTAATAATTACGCGACAAACAACAAACTGATTAAGGAAGGCAAGGAGACACTGCGCGGCGAAGATTTACGCGAAGGATTGGCCTGTGTCATCAGCGTCAAAGTGCAAAATCCGCAGTTTGAAGGACAAACCAAAACCAAACTGGGTAACAGCGAAGTGCGCGGTTTAGTGGAGGGCATTGTCTATGAAAAAATCGGTGCCTTCCTTGAGGAAAATCCTTCTATCGCCAAACAAATTCTTAACAAGTGTCTGGACGCTGCCCGTGCCAGGGAAGCCGCCAGACGCGCCAGGGAGCTGACGAGGCGCAAAAGCGCGCTGGAAGTCGGCTCACTGCCGGGCAAACTGGCCGATTGCCAGGAAAAAGATCCGGCACTTAGTGAGCTTTACCTGGTGGAGGGTGATTCGGCGGGTGGTTCGGCGAAGCAGGGCCGTGACAGAAAAAACCAGGCTATTTTACCTCTGCGTGGTAAAGTATTGAATGTGGAAAAAGCCCGCTTTGATAAAATGCTGCAAAACGAGGAAATTAAATTGATCGTTACCGCTTTGGGAACGGGCATTGGAACGGAGGAATACGATGTCAGTAAACTCCGGTATCACAAAGTAATAATCATGACAGATGCCGATGTTGACGGGTCTCACATTCGGACATTGCTTTTAACTTTCTTTTTCCGGCAGATGCGTGAATTGATCGAAAGGGGTCATTTGTATATCGCTCAACCGCCGCTGTTTAAGGTGGTAGATAAGAAGACGGAACTCTATATTCATAACGAAGAGCAAATGAGAAACTATATTCTGGAAAACGGCGTTAATAAGGTCAGCCTGATGATGGATGACGGCAGCCGTTTTCCGGCCAGCGGGAATAAATTATTGAACCTGATAAAAAAGATGATGCGCATTGAGGACTTGTTGGATCGTTTTGAAAAAGAGCGACGTGACAGGAACGTTCTGAGGGTACTGGCAGGCGATCCGGCGCTGAAAGAGAGCAGTTTTAAAAATGAAAAGAATCTGCAGGCCGTCGCCAAACGGACGATTAAAGCCCTTAAGGAAAGCGTAACCGATTTTAAGTTGGAGCAGGATTTGGATCACGGGGGTTTCAAAATAGTTTTTGGCCTGAAAAAAAACGGTCATACCGTGACGACGTGCATGGATAGCGAAACTTTCCGTTCGCCGCAGTTTACGGAAATAAGAGCCCTGCTGGAGCAGGTCTCCATTCTGGGTGAACCGCCCTACCGTGACGTATCGGAAGATGTAAAAAATCCGGTTATCCTGGAAAGCTCCAAATCGTTGATAGACCACATTTTAAGTGTCGGTAAGAAAGGTATTACCGTCCAGCGCTACAAAGGTCTGGGTGAAATGAACCCCGAACAATTATGGGGAACAACCATGAACCCGGAAAAGCGGTCGCTGTTGCAGGTTACGGTGGATGACGCTGTTCTGGCTGACGAAATTTTTACCACGCTGATGGGTGATGAGGTGGAGCCGCGCCGCGACTTTATTTATAAAAACGCACTGGATGTTTCCAACCTCGATATTTAAATCCGAGAAAAAAACAATATGTGCGCTAACGACGCGCCAAAGAGCGCTTATCTCTAGAGAGGATGATGTAGAATGGAAAAGGATCTTCACCAAAAGCCGACTCCGGTGAACATAGAAGATGAAATGAAAAAATCTTACATGGATTACGCCATGAGCGTCATCATCGGCAGGGCCATTCCTGATGTCCGTGATGGTTTGAAACCGGTGCACCGCCGCGCTTTGTATTCCATGTATGAAATGGGCAATCGCTACAACAAGCCTTATAAAAAATCCGCCAGGATTGTCGGTGATATCATCGGTAAATATCATCCGCACGGCGATGTCGCGGTTTACGACACAATAGTGCGATTAGCGCAGGATTTTTCCATGCGCTATCCGCTGGTGGACGGGCAGGGCAACTTCGGTTCCATTGACGGGGATCCGCCCGCGGCCATGCGCTATACGGAAGTCCGGCTCGCGCGCATAGCGGAAGAGGTTCTGGCTGATCTGGAAAAGGAAACCGTTGATTTTGTGCCCAACTATGACGAATCCCTGTTCGAGCCTTCATTGCTGGCGGCGCGTATTCCACTGCTTTTGCTCAACGGGTCATCGGGTATCGCTGTGGGCATGGCTACCAATATTCCTCCGCACAACCTGACGGAGGTAGTTAATGGCACCATCGCTTATATTAACAATCCGGACATTACAGTGGACAAGCTGATGAAGCATATACAGGGGCCGGATTTTCCGACGGCGGGTTTCATCAACGGTCGCGAGGGAATTATTGCCGCCTATAAAACGGGCCGCGGCATCATCAAGATGAGGGCGCGCGCGATTATTGAAAAGAATTCCCGCAACGATAAGGAAACAATCGTCATTACGGAAATACCGTATCAGGTGAACAAAGCGGCCCTGATTGAAAAGATCTCAGACCTCGTTCGCGATAAGAAAATTAACGGTATAAGCGATTTGCGTGATGAATCTGACCGGGAAGGCATCCGCATTGTTATTGATTTAAAGAGAGATGAAAACTCCTCCGTCATTCTGAATCAGTTGTATAAATTGACGCCGATGGAATCGTCGTTCGGCATTATCATGCTGGCGATAACCGAGGGACGGCCGCAGGTTTTAAATCTCAAGGAAATAATCGAAAAGTTTGTCGTGTTCCGGCGGGAAGTGGTTGTGCGGCGTACCGAGTTTGACCTGGCGCGCGCCAAGGAGCGGGCGCACATTTTGGAAGGCCTGATTGTCGCGCTGAACAATATTGATGCTATCGTTGCTCTGATTAAAGCGGCAAAAAATCCGCAGGAGGCCTCCGATAAGCTCTGCGCTAAATTCGGGCTGTCTGAAATTCAGGCCAAAGCCATACTGGAAATGAGACTCCAGCGCCTGACCGGTTTGGAACGGGCGAAAATCGATGAGGAATACAAAGAAGTGAAAAAGCTGATGACCATGCTGGAAGGAATTCTTGCTGACCCGCAGAAAGTTCTTCAGGTGATTATCGACGAGCTCAACGAAATCAAGGAACGCTACGGCGACGAGCGCCGCACGGAAATTGTTGCCAGCAGCGGCGATATCGATATCGAAGATATGATTGTGGAAGAAGACATGGTGGTCACAATTTCTCATGCGGGATATATCAAACGAAATCCCGTAAGCCTGTACCGCAGCCAGCGCAGGGGCGGCCGGGGCAAAGTGGGCATGGGCACGAAAGAAGAGGATTTTGTCGAAAGAATTTTTATCGCTTCAACGCATCATTATTTGCTTATTTTTACAAACCGCGGACGGGTGCACTGGCTCAAGGTATATCAGATTCCTCAGGCGGGAAGAGCGGCTAAGGGCAAGGCGATAGTGAATATGATTAATTTGGGGCCGGGGGAACGTCTCAGCGCCATTTTACCGGTGCGTGAATTTGGTGAAGACAAATATGTTGTGATGGTAACCAAGCAGGGAACCATCAAAAAAACCGAACTTGCCGCTTATTCCAATCCCCGTTCCGGCGGCATTATTGCCATATCCATTGAAAACGGAGACGAGCTTGTTGATGTTAAATTAACCACGGGCAAGCAGGATATCTTTTTGGCGACAAGACGCGGCATGGCGATTCGTTTCAGGGAAGATGACGTGCGTGATATGGGGCGCACGGCAAAAGGTGTCCGGGGCATCAGGCTGGTCAAAGACGACGAGGTTGTCGGCGTGGATATCCCGGCGCAAAACACGTTTGTACTGACGGTTGCCGAAAAAGGTTTCGGCAAATGCACGCCGATTGAGGAATATCGTCTGCAGAGTCGCGGGGGCAAGGGGACAATTAATTTAAAGACCGTACCTAAAGTGGGCGACGTATCCGGTGTTCTGCAGGTTGCGGGCGATGAGCATGTCATGCTGATTAGCAACAGCGGAAAAGTCATCCGCATCAAAGTAGCCGATATTCCGGTTAATCACCGTGCCACCCAGGGGGTTAAGCTGATTGATTTGGAACCGGAAGAAAAGCTCGTTGGTATCGCCCGGACAACAGCGGAAAGCGCGAGCGAGGATGAAGAAAGTGGCGAAAATGGCGACAATGGCGCGGAAGATAATGGTTCGGAATAAATAGAACATCTTTGCAATGAAGTCAGAAAAGCTCCTTAACTTAGAACAGTAGGGAGTTTTTTGTTTGGGCAAAACTTGTTTTTAGGCGGCAAATTAATTATAGTTGCCACATGAAGAGATACACCATCATTGATCATACCGCCGATATCGGTATCGCGGTGACCGGCAGGACAAAAAAAGAGACGCTGGCCGGAATGGTGGAGGCGATGTTTGATTTAATGGTGGAGCAAAAAACGGTTCATGTAGTTGAGGAGAAACAAATCGCGGTGAAAGGCGCGGATGCGGAAGACGTGCTGATTAATTTGATGCGCGAGGCCCTTTATCTTTTTCATTCTCAGGCGTGGCTGTGTAAGAAATGTGAGATAATGGAGCTGGCTTCCCGCAAAGCTATGGCGCGTTTGGGCGGCGAAAGATATGACGCCCGAAAGCACCGGTTGAAAATGGAAATAAAAGCGGTAACATATCATACGGCAAAAATTAAACGTAGTGATAGCGGCTGGCAGGCCAGGGTGATTTTCGATGTTTGAAATTAAAATGGAAAGAATTGACGAAAATCGCGTGCTGATACCTCAGACGGGCAAAATGCGCGTGCCGGGAATTGTGTATGCCAACGATAAAATTTTCAGGCTTTTGACAACAGATGAAAGCGCCAGACAGGTGGCCAATGTCGCCTGTCTGCCCGGCATTATGAAATATTCGCTGGCCATGCCGGATGTGCATTGGGGGTATGGTTTTCCTATCGGCGGTGTGGCGGCCTTTGACCTGGATAAAGGAATTATTTCGCCGGGCGGAGTGGGATACGATATCAACTGTGGCTGCCGTCTGCTGGCCGCAAACCTGACGCTTGACGATATTAAGGACAAACTTGACGCGCTGACGACGGCGCTTTATCAAGGCATTCCCTCCGGTGTTGGCTCCACCGGCGAGGTTAAGCTGTCCGGAAAAGACCAGACGAAAGTTTTTCAGGAAGGCTCTGCCTGGGCGGTAAAAAACGGCTTCGGTCTGTCCGAGGATTTGGAGACGACGGAAGATAATGGCGTGATGCCGGGAGCGGACCCTGAACAGGTTTCGGCGCGGGCTCTTGAGCGCGGTAAGGAACAGCTGGGGACACTCGGTTCCGGAAATCACTTTCTGGAAATTGAAGTAGTACAGGAAATTTTCGATAAACAGGCGGCGGAAGCTTTTGGTCTGTACAAAGGCCGGATTGCGGTGATGATTCACAGCGGCTCGCGGGGTCTGGGCTATCAGGTTTGCGACGATTATCTGGCGTTGATGGTCAAACACGCGGCGGAAACGGGCATAGACCTTCCCGACAAGCAGCTTGCCTGCGCCTACATACAATCCGAGCGCGGGCGGCGATATCTCGCGGCGATGGCCTGCGCGGCAAATTACGCCTGGGCCAACCGTCAGATTCTGATGCATCTGACGCGGGAGATTTTTGAAAAAACGCTGCAGATTTCCCCGCGCGATTTAGCCATGCGTCTGGTTTACGATGTTTGCCACAACATTGCCAAGATGGAGTCGTTTGATATTGACGGTAAAACAAAAAAAATATGCGTGCACAGAAAAGGCGCGACGCGTTCTTATCCCGCGGGACATGACGCCCTGCCGGCGCGTTACAAAAGTGTCGGCCAGCCGGTGCTGATTCCCGGCGATATGGGCACAGGATCATTTGTTCTGGTGGGGCAGCAAAAAGCCATGGAAGAAACTTTCGGTTCTGCGTGCCACGGCGCCGGACGCGTGATGAGTCGCAAGCAGGCCACAAAAGCCAGCCTTGGGCGCACCATTGTTCGGGAACTTGCCGAGCAAGGTGTTTTGGTCATGGCTAGCAGTAAAGGAACGTTGAAGGAAGAAATACCGGAAGCTTATAAGAATCTGCAGGATGTCGTGCAGGTGGTGCATGACGCGGGAATCGCAAAAAAGGTTGCCCGGCTGAAGTCTGTTGCTTGTATTAAAGGCTAGCTGCCACATCTTATTGAATATTAAGATTGGCGCCGCAGCCCGGCGAATGCCGGGGCCGACACGAGGATCCAGTATCCCTGTAATTGCAAACGCAGTGAAGCAATCTCTATAATGCTGGAAAATTTTTCCCGGCTGTTGTAAGTAACTTCCCGAATAATTATCGGAGCAAATAATGGACGAAATCATCTTTGACGAAAATGAAGATTGGGAAAAACGGATTTTATGTTCCGACGAATCCTGTATCGGCACAATCGGCCCGGACGGTCGTTGCAAGGAATGCGGCAAAGTTTATGAAGGGGAACTACCCGCAGGGCACGGTGAGGGAACCAGTCAGCCGGCAGAGGCGCAGGAGCAAGAACCTGCGGTTATTGAAGCTGACGCGGAAGATTCCGGCGATGACTGGGGCAAGCGCGTTCTATGTTCGGACGAGGCCTGCATCGGCGTCATCGGCCCGGATGGTAAGTGCAAGGAGTGCGGAAAACCACTGAAATAAACTCATCTTGTTAGCCCATGATGTACGAAAGCGGCAATCAGCAAAACTAATCCGACTTTCTTTGCGTTGTAACGGTGAGCATCCGCCGCGCGAGGTACGAGCTCGGCTGGAAGCGTACGTTCGGCAAGGCTGTCATTCGGTTACACAAAACTCGGTCTCCCCCAATAATCTTATCAGGTCGCCAAAATAAAGGCAAAATAGTTCATGGCTTTCACCCAGATAGATCTTTTCAAGCTCATGTTTTGGGAGACCTTCAAATTCCTTAACCGATATAAATGGTGGCAAAACAATAGCCACATTATCCGTTATCTTGAGCATATTCTTTAAAACTAAATCTGCTGGTGGTTGGGTGTTAGATTGTTGAAATCTATATATGTGATCAGGCCCCGTGACTGCCCAGTCAGGATCGATAAAAACTGCATCGATCCTTGGTATTTTCTTTATGGTCTCCGTTTCAAGGATGCTGCCGAGCAAAAAGGATACCTTTGCTGAAAGTCCTGCTTTTTTGATATTACTGATCGCCTTTTTCTGGATAGACTCGTCAATTTCAACTGTGATTACATGCTTAGCCGTTCTTGCCAGCGATATCGTTGTGAATCCTGCTCCAGTGCAAGTTTCTAAAATATTATGACCGATAAATCGTTCCGCGAAATGTCTGGTCAAACGTTGATCGATGCCCATGATAAAGGTACGCTCATCGGCAATGTAGTCATCACCAAATTTTTCTCGGATTGCATTTGGATTAATATCCATCTTAGTCACATGCCGAACGACGAAGCTCAGGCGTGCCCCGACTTACGCGCAGGGCCCATCAATTCAGGGTGCCTCGCATAGCCAAATCGTGCCGCGATACAAGGCCGCAAAGCGGCTTCGCCTGCAGCGCGTGTTGGGCGCGCTCTTACATGCTCTCTTGTACATTCCGGAAACAAACCGTTTCCATCCACCAAATCAAATAGCAGGGGTGAGGCCACTTAGTATATCCCTGGAATCAACCGGTAGCGCACACGCCGCGCATAGTCGCGATAGCCCGGCAACTCATCCTGTAGAGCCTGATCTTCCAGTATAGCTCTGAGTACCGTAATGATTAACGCCACCACCGCCGGAATAAGGGTCCACACCGAGCCTAATGCCAGCACTATACCTACCAGTGGCAGAATATTTCCGGCATAGCCCGGATGGCGCACAATCCGGTATGGGCCACTATCACAAACCACATGCTCTCGGTCCACTTGAATACGCACCACGCTGGAGAAAAAGCGGTTTTCTACCATGGCCCACACAGCGAAAGCGTATCCAAGCGAGATCAATATGAAGCCGAGTACGATGAGCAATAGCGGAAATACGGGTGACCAGCCAAAGCGGTGATCCAGCCCTGCCACAATGACCAAGGGTAAGCCTATACTCAGCGCCATCAGCGGCGCAAGCACTTTGTCCCAAGCTTTCGCACTTTGGAACTTCTCAATATTTTGTCGTTCTGCCAACAATCCCGGGTGCCGCAGTTCCGCCCAAATGCGCCCCCCTATGCCAGCGGTAACGATCAGCAGGGAATATCCCCACGCCTGCCACCAACCGAAATCCCCTCCACAAACCAATAAAACGAGTGGTATTAAGAGATACACCACAACCAAAACGATCCATTGGCGAGTGGATACTGTTTGAGCCGCCTTTTGATCACCTGTTTTCAAAGGCATATAATTCCCCCGAATCACGGGACTCGTATACAGCGCTCAGTGTCACAGGCGCGAGGTTACGAGCGTCCTGTGTAAGCTGTTGTTGGGTGATTTATCACTTAATCATTTTGGAAATGCCTTAAAGGCATCTTTCAAAAAGTCAATAAATGACTTTGATTTTACGTCGAAATCTTCTTTGGCTCTAAGCCTAACTCTGTCAGATTTTTGGTTTCGATTCTTAACGAAAACAGTACTCGGCATGCCAAGCTTCTCAGCTAAGGTTTCATCCGTATCAAATTTTTCAACACCTAGGCGCTTCGCAAGGTCCTCAGTCTTGAAAACCCCTGTCTTGACAAGAAGATCGATTACAAGAAACCGCGGTTTCGTGTGCACACAAAGCCAATTGTAATTGTTTATCGGATAAGCAACATAATTTTGTTGGCTCCACTTAGGTCCTTCAATTTCAAACTCATCTTGAACGATCTGATCTAGGAGCAAAAGCATTTCTTTTGTTTTAGGGCTGCATCGTTTTTCAAGATGCCAGGATTTGCCATCAGTAGACCAAGGTTGCGATTCGGTTCCCCGTTTTCCGACAGAAATGAATCGGCTTACAGGCATTGGCACAATTGTAGTCGGTTCAATAAAAAGATTATCACCTTCTTTATACGCTTGAACCTCAATCAATTTAATGTCAATCGAGTGTTCACGTAGCCACAAAGCAACACTTCCAAGTTTTTCCCTTACAGACGATCCAACAATGATTATCCTTTGTTCTGTATTAATGTCGGGAATGGCATCGACACCTGATTCTGCACAGAAGGATTCGAACATGTCATTGAAGTTAAATTCGGCATCTCCAATTTTTCCGAAATAATTTCTTGCGACATTTTCGAAATCTTGAAAGTGCCACTTTGAGACATAGCTTGCATAGCGAAGACTCTGAATATCAACTGGGTCTTTAAGTTGCCCCCGTTTCAATTCAATAACAGTAATTGATCCATTAGAATCAACTGCAAGGAGGTCAAGGCGATCTTTTGTATCAGGTATAATTACCTGTCTTCCGAATAACAGTAATGGTTCTCCAAGCATTGAAGGGTCACTTGCTATCCAATCTTCAAGATGTTCTTCAAGCAGTTTTTCCTGCTTGAATTTTGTCTCCTTGACCTTTGCCGGGCCTTTATCGGTAATTTTCCAAAGTGCCATCTTTGATTATCCTTTCACCCAACGACGAAATCAGCCGGAGCGTAAGCGATCGGCTGTATTGCCCTTGTTGTGCTGTTCTATATCCATTCAGCCTGCTTTATTGTAATTTTATTATCAACAACATCACCGGTATTAGGGACACCTGACGGCTCTATTAAAATTGCTTTATATCCTTCTTTTGATGCGGGCTTATGTTCGACTCCTTTTGGTACAACAATCATTTCTCCGGGATTTAATTCAATTACTTTATCTCTTAAATTCATTTGCATCTTGCCTTCCAGGATTATGAAAGTCTCGTCAGTATCAGAATGTTTATGCCAAATTGACTCGCCTTTGCGTTTGACGATTTTTATCTCGTAATTATTCATCATGGCGATGACTCGAACACAATAATCGTCACTGGGCAATTTTGAAAATATTTCCGCTAAATTGATCTTAGCCAGTTTCATTAGTTTACCTCATAACAACGTGCTGCTGCGAATGGCTTTGTTTCTCATACCCATTCGAACTTTTCAATTGTAATATCACTTTTAACATCACCAGTATTCGATACACCCTCCGGCTCTATAAGGATAGCTTTGTATCCGTTCTCAGAAGAAGGCTTATGTTCGACACCTTTCGGGATAACGATCATTTCCCCGGCGTTTACTTCCACCGTGCGATCACGGAAGCTCATAACAAGTGTGCCCTCCATGATGATGAATGTTTCGTCTGTTTCCGGATGACTGTGCCAGATGAAGTCACCTTTGAATCTTACGATCTTAATATCATAGTTGTTCATCTTGGCGACCAAACGCACTGCATAGTCAACAGCCGGCAACTTTTTAAACTTGTCCGAAAGGTTAATTTTTTCTACGTTCACTCTTCATTCTCCTTGCACAACGGAGCCGCGACTGAGCTGTCCCGTGTAACGGGATCTGTTTTAGTCGCTTGTTCGGCCGCCGCAGGCGTTTGAGCAAGCGACTTTCAGGCGCGGCTCCGTTCGCCCGCCAGCGTATGCGGCGGGCGAACAATGTTTATATGGATCGGTGCTAATATTGCAAACGCCGACAGCACTGTCGGCCTAACACCCCTCTATCAAAGCTGCGATTTTTGGTTTAATAGCTTAATATTAAACAACTATCAGTCTATTTCCTATCTTTTTAGTGGGGATATTATCTTGATCCATATAATAGCTATATTGTTTTGTATTTTTTTTCGCTTTTTCTTTTTTATTCAACGGACAAACCTTGACGCATTCGTCGCAGTCAATCCAGTAATTGTGTCCGGCGGTGTTGATGACGCGTTCGATTTTTTTGCGGCCTTCTTCAGAATTCAGCGCCAGCGGGTAGATGGCGTGTTTTACAGAGTAGGCAAGGCAGGTCATTTTATTAAACTTTCCGTTTTCATCAAAAGCTTTGGCGGGGCATACTTTGATACACGCTTTACAGTTGGGCGGGCAGGGTAGTTCATCAGGAAGGAGTTTATCGCCGGGAATGGGCGCGCTGGTAACGACAGCGGCCAGGCGCAAAAGCGAGCCGTATTTGGGGTGATACATCTGTCCGCTTCGGCCAAAACGCCCCAAACCCGCTTTTACCGCCGCGTGCTTTAAAGACATCACGCCCCAGGGCTCGAACTGATGAAAAACCATCGGTGCGTAACTGGGAATGGGCATCGCCAGATACTTGCCTTTGGCTTCAATAAAATTGCTTAAGCTAAGCGCGATGTGGTCAAGTTTGGTGTAGGCGCTGTGATAAGTTCTGTGCACGCCGTAAAGATTGTAACCGGGCGAGCGCAGCATACCCTGTGGCACGGGAATGCCGAGCACGATAACGGTTTTCGCGTCTTTGCAGACACGCGCGGGATAATGCGCCTCCGGCGTATCGTCAAAGCGCGACACGGGCGCGAAGCCCACTACGTCCACCTGCGGACGCAAAATTTTTTTGATGGCCTGTTTCAGAGATTCCGCCATAATGCCCAGATGATATATTATTCGAGTCTCTTTAAAATTCGTAGAGCTTTTTGCCCGGTACAACCGTAAAATTGTTTTTGGTCAGGATATCAATGGCTTTTTCCGGATTATCAAAGCGGAAAAGGATGACGGCGTTTTCGCCGCTTTTTTCCACAAAGGCGTAAAGGTATTCCACGTTGATGCCTTCTTTGGAGACGGCTTCCATCACGCTGTGCAGTCCGCCCGGCCTGTCGGGCACTTCCACGGCAACTACCGGGGTTTTGCTCACCTGAAAGCCGCTGTCTTTGAGCACTTTGTTTGCTTTTTCCACGTCGTTGACAATCAGGCGCAGTATGCCGAAGTCCGCCGTTTCCGCGACGGACAGTGTGCGGATATTGATATTAGCGTCTTTAAGCACGCGCGTCGCCTGCTGCAGCGTGCCGGGTTTGTTTTCCAGAAATACTGATATTTGTTCGACTTGCATAATCTCTCGCCCCTTTCTGTAAGATTGCTCAAATATGGCGTTTGTCTATAACCTTGTCGCCTGTTTTCTGCAATGTATTGGGCCCTACCAGTTTCACGCGCGGCTCGACGCCCAGATAATCCTGCATGTCTTTGACAATGCGTTGTTCTATTTTCTGCAGTTCTTTGACGCTGCCCGAATCGCTGAAAATTTTATCGCTTACTTCCACCTGCAGCTCGAGGGCGTCCAGCGCGCCCGCTTTATCCACGATGAGCTGATAGCGCGGCTCAAGCCCTTCGATGTCCACCAGAATCGCCTCAACCTGAGCGGGGAAAATATTGACGCCGCTGATAATCAGCATGTCATCGCTTCTTTTGAGCGCCCTTTCCATTTTGATGTGCGTGCGACCGCAGCGGCATTGCTCAGTGATAAGCCTGGATATATCGCCGGAACGGTAGCGAAGCAGCGGTATCGCTTCGCGCGAAAGGGAAGTAAAGACCAGTTCCCCTTCCTGTCCTTCCGGCAGAACTTCACCGGTCTGCGGGTTGATTGTTTCGACGATGAAGTGGTCTTCAAAAATATGCATGCCGTTATGGCCGGCCATGCATTCCATGGCCACGCCCGGGCCGATAACTTCGGATAGGCCGTAAATATCCAGCGCGGTAATGCCGAACGCTTTTTCGATTTCCTCGCGCGTTGTTTTGCTCCACGGCTCCGCGCCGAAAATCCCCACGCGCAGTTTGAAGGATTGCAAATCCAGCCCCATGGTTTTTGCCTCCTGCGCCAGATGCAAGGCGTAAGAGGGCGTGCAACAGATTACCGTGGGTCCAAAATCGCGCAGAATCATCAATTGCCGCTTGGCGTTGCCGCCGGAGATAGGGATGACACTCGCGTCAATTTTTTCCGCGCCGTAGTGCAGACCAAGGCCGCCGGTAAAGAGACCATAGGAAAAAGCGTTATGGATGATGTCGTTTTTGGTAATGCCCGCGGCGACCAAACAGCGCGCGACCAGATCTGACCAGGTTTCCACATCGTGTTTGGTATAGCCGAAAACAGCGGAACGGCCGGTTGTGCCGGAAGAGGCATGAAGCCGGACGATATTGCTCATCGGCACGGCAAACAGGCCGTAAGGGTAGTTATCGCTCATGTCCTTACGTGTGATAAACGGCAGTTTTTTCAAATCATCCAGTGATTTTATATCCGAGGGTTTGATTTGCGCCTGGTCGAATGATTTTTTGTAAAAACCAACCGTATGGTAAACGCGCTGCAGGACCTGCTGGAGCCTTTTTAGCTGCAGGGCTTTGAGCGCCTCGCGGGGCAGGGTTTCAAATTCTTCATTGTAGAACATGACAGTGTCTCCCTTCTTTGTAGGCCGGCTTTACTGTTTTTATTATATATTTTACTCAGGTTTACGGCAAAGTCTAACAAAACTTTACCGGTCTGGCAAGAATCTTTCTGCTCAAATCAAGCGGTTATTTGTTTTTTCCGATTTCCTTGAAATAATTTACAGTAAGCAGAATTCCCAGAGCGGTTTTCGTGTCGGCGATCTTGCCTTTTTTGAACAGTTCCTCGGCGACGGCAAGTTTTGTCGGCACGACTTCGATAAATTCGTCTTCATCGGGTTTGAGGGGCGCCGAAACAAGGTCCTCCGCGAGATAAAAATACATGTATTCGTTGCAGTATCCGGCCAGCAGGTATCCTTCGTAGAGTTTGGTCATTTTACCGGCGCGAAAACCCGTTTCTTCCGCCAGTTCTCTCTGCGCGCATTCTTCAGGCGGTTCCTTGTGATCGTTGAACGCCCCCGCGGGAATTTCCAGCAGGTGTTTTTTTACGGCGACGCGGTATTGCTTGACCAGCAGTATTTCCTTTTTTTCGTTTATAGGGACGATAGCGACGGTGGGTTTATGGTCAATCCACGTTTGCTTTATGGATTTTCCGTTGGGCATCAGGACATTTTCTTCAAAAACATCAAATATTTTACAGCTGTACATCAGGGCGGGTTTTGCTTTTTTCATGCGCGAAATATCCGGTTCAGTTTGTTTTGATTATGGACAACAAGTTCTTTTCAATTTCTTCCTTAGGCAGCGCTCCGGTCAGCCTGTTGATCAGCTTTCCTTCTTTAAAAAAAAGCATCGTCGGAATGCTGTGAATTCCGTATTGCGATGCGGTAAGGGGATTTTCATCGACGTTTAGCTTGGCTACTTTGACGCCGTTGGCGTAATCAGTTGCCAGTTCATCAATTATGGGCGACAGGGTGCGGCAGGGCCCGCACCACGGCGCCCAACAATCGACCAGCACGGAAGTGTCTGCTGCCAGTACTTCGCGCGCGAAAGAGTTGTCCGTCACGTCAACCGGTTTTGTGTTCTTTTGCGTTATTACCAGCGGTTCACGGCATTTTCCGCACAACGGCTTTTGATTGAGCCGTTCTTCGGAAACGCGGTTTTTGATGCCGCATTTCAGGCAGGGGATGATCAATTCATCCAGAGGCGCGCCACACTTACCGCAAACAGAACGCCCCTGAAATTTTTTTTTCGGTATGCGATTTTTTGTTCCGCATTTCAAACAGCGGATAATAACGTTATCCGGCATTTTTACCTATCCGAAATCTCAATCATTTATGGTTCTTATTGCGCTATTTGGCGATACTCACCATAAATGGTTTGAGTTTATCAATCAATTCGGCGGACGACATTTTTACCAGCAACCCGCGCTGTCCCGCTCCTAAATAAATTTCCGGCAACATGGCGATTGATTTTTCCATGAAAGCGGGCATAACTTTCTGTATGCCGAACGGCGAAATTGCACCTGTTTCATAACCAGTGTGCACTTCCATTAATTCCGGACTGCAAAAGGAAATCTCCTGAGCGCCAATCGTCGCGGCAAGTTCTTCCGTTGACACATCCTGATCTCCGGGAACGAGAACCAGCAGAGGTTTGCCAAGTTCGTCTTCCATGACCAGTGTTTTGATGATGCAGTGCGGGTCCACGTTTAGTTCCGCCGCGGCCTGTTGTACGGCTTCCGGCTCTGTGTATTGGCAGGAACAAACCGTAAACACAGAGTTTTGTTTCTGTAAATCCTGCACAGCAGGAGTTTCCGGCAGTGATACTGTTTTTTTAGGTGGAGCGGCTTTTTTTACCGGAGCTTTTTTTGCCGCCTTTACTTTTTTGGGAGGAGCTATTTTTTTAGCCGCTTTGACTTTTTTCGAAGCAACAGCTTTCTTTTTTGTTTTCAGTTTAGCGACGGCAGCCTTCTTGGGTTTTGTTTTTTTTGCCGGCTTGGTCTTTTTTACAACCTTTTTAACCACTTTTTTCTTTTTCATATGGCCTCCTCTCTGCGGTAAGGATTTAAGATGCTTCAGTATGTAATATAGCAAGTATAATGAAAAAAGCAATATCTGAAGATGCGACCGGCATGGGCTAAGATGCACAGAAAAACGAATTTTGTCTCTCTAATAAATATTCTTGCTTCATGCCGTCAAATTGTTTAAAAACAATGGAAAATGCATCGGGAAAGGTTGTTATGCCTGAAGCGGCGCAAATTATTATTGGTATTGTGTCTTTAGCCATCGTTTTAATTTTGGCTATGCTCGGAACCGGGTGGTGGACCAAAAAAATATGTGTGGCCATTATGCAGGAGCTGGAAACGAACGGAGCTCTTGATGAAGCCAGCGCCATGGAAGTGCCTTATGATAAGGTTGATTATTTTAAAATGGGATACCGTGATTATCGTCCAAAAGCTTTGGAGATGTTGATTTTAAGCGACGTTGTTTGCCGGACTGAGGATGGACGCTATTATTTAAATAAAGATAAAGCGGCGGCAATGCAAAAAACGCAAAAGCTAAAATAAATTATTAATGTTGTATTCATTCCGTGCGGGACATGCAGATTATTCTTTATTATCCCGAAAGTTTAATGTAAAAGCTATATCAGGCAAGAGAGTTCGTGCTCAAGAAAGCAATATTAATAATGATAACGAAGATTTAATATGTTTTTTCGGCCTGCTCCTTTTGCATGTGCCATGTTTTGCGTATTGTCTTAATTGTGCCGGATAAAAAAGGCTCATCTGATTCATTTCCTTGATTTTGCGTTTATTTTAAGTTATTTGAGCCCGAAAGTATTTTTGGAGAAGAGAAAATTTGCCGTACAATCCCAGCGTAAAGCATAAACTCATTCGTGATTCCGTGCGTCATTTTGCGGAAACGGAACTGGCGCCTATTGCCGCGGAAATAGACCGCAATGCCGTGTTTCCCGTCGAAGTAATTGATAAGATGAAGAAACTCAATTATTTTGGCCTGCAGGTGCCAAAGGAGTTCGGTGGCGCGGCTCTGGATTCGGTAAGCGCGGCGATTGTGGTGGAAGAAATTTCCCGCGTGTGCGCGGCGGTGGGCCTGTGCGTTACGGTGCACAACGGCGTCGCTGTGTTTCCGTTTTTGCAGTTTGGAAATAAGCGACAGAATGCAAAATATCTGCCCAGGCTCGCGAGCGGCGAAATGATCGGCGCGTTTAGCCTGACAGAAGCTAACGCCGGATCCGACGCGGGTTCCGTGGAAACAACAGCGGTCAAAAACGGCAATGATTATGTTTTGAACGGCACGAAAATATTCGTTACTAATGGCGGCGTTTGTAACCTGGCGCTGATTTTTGCTTTGACTAATACCGATCAAAAACAACTGCAAAGCTCCGTGTTTATCGTGGAAAGTACTTACGAGGGATTTTTGCGCGGAGAACTCGAAGACCTCTGCGGTATGCGCGCTAATCCCGTATCGTCACTTTTTTTGGAAAATTGCCGCGTGCCGGAAGCAAATATTCTGGGCAAGCTGGGTATGGGGATGAAAATCGGCATGACCACGCTGGATAACGGCCGTATCGGCGTGGCGGCACAGGCTTTGGGCATCGCGCAGGGCGCGTTTGAAGCGGCGGTAAAATACGCCAAAGAAAGACAGCAATTCAAAAAACCGATTGCCTCTCTACAGACGATTCAAAATTATATTGCCGATATGGCCACCGAGCAGGCGGCGGCGCGCCTGCTTTTATACCGCGCCTGCGAACTTAAAGACGCGGGCGAACCTTATGGCTGCGAAGCGGCGATGGCCAAACTTTACTGCAGTTCGCTTGCTTCCAAAACAACGTCCCTGGCTGTGCAGGTTCACGGCGGTTACGGTTACAGCAAGGAATATGATGTGGAACGGTATTTCCGCGATGCAAAAGTCACGGAAATTTATGAAGGAACCAGCGAGATTCAGCGCATGGTCATCGCGCGCGCGATACTGGCAAAATTAACATTATAGGTCATCATGTTACAATTAGTCGTATGCATAAAACAGGTTCCGATGGTGACGGAACTGCCATGGGATGAAAAATCCGGAACGCTCAGGCGCGATCTCGCGCCGGGCATGATGAATCCCGCCTGCAAACACGCTCTGGAAGCGGCGCTGCAAATCAAGGAAAAGTATTCCGCGCACATTGCCGTTATTACCATGGGCCCCCCGGCGGCCAAAGAGGTGCTTTACGAAGCGCTGGCCATGGGCGCGGACAGCACTATTCTTATCTGTGATAAAATATTTGCCGGCTCCGATACCTACGCGACATCCTGGATACTGGCGCAGGCAATAAAAAAACAGTGCGCCAATGTCGATTTGATTCTTTGCGGCGCGTTCACCTCGGACAGCGAGACGGCGCAGGTGGGGCCGCAGCTGGCGGAGAGAATGAATGTGCCGGCGGTGGCCTATGTGGAAAAAATTGAGGTGAACGGCAAAACGTTGCGCGTGCGCCGGATTGTGGATAATTTCCGCGAAACGCTGGAGATGGAATGTCCGGCGCTGGTAACCATTTCCATGGAAAATTATCTGCCGCGCTATGCGGGTTTGGGCGGTCTGCAGAGAGCTTTCGGTGAAAATCAGATTGACATTTTGGACGCCGCGGCTTTGGGCGTGGGTGTCGGCGATGTAAAACAAGAGGGGTCGCGCACAAAGGTGCGACGGGTGTTTTTGAGAAAAACAGACAAAGAAAATGTTTTTTTAACCGGCGTGGCGGTAAATGTGGTGAGCGAATTTCTCAACAAGTATGAAAGAAAAATCAGCACGGTAATCGGAAAATCCATTGAAGGAAAAAACAGGACTAATGAAGAATAAACAAAAAAGCATTTGGGTATTCGGCGATTACCGCAATTATTATCAGAACAGGGTTACGCTGCAGCTCATTTCCAAAGCGATGGATCTGGCCAAATCCGTCAACGCGGAGGTATGCGCGCTGATTTTCGGATATGAGATTGAGGAGTGGATCATGGAATACACGGCGCATGGCGCGGATAGAATTTTGGCTATTGACGAACCCGCTTTGAAAAGCTACAGCACGGAGCGCTACCTGGCGATTATGGAGGCTCTGGTTAAGGAACGCGATCCGGAAATTATTTTAATCGGCGCCACCGATTTCGGACGGGAATTCGCCCCGCGGCTGGCCAAGCGGCTGAAGACGGGTTTGTCTGCTGATTGTGTTGGTTTGGAAATTGATGCTACAGGGTTACTGGTGCAGATAGCGCCGTCTTTCGGCGGCAACATGCTGGCGGAAATCGTGACCGAGTATCATCGTCCGCAAATGGCCACGGTCAGGCCGGGAACGTTTAAAGAAATTCCGCACGACAACAGACGCAAAGCGCAGGTGGAAAGACTTTCGCTGATGAAAGGATTGCCTCAGCCGCGTGTGCGGCTTATAGAATATGAGCGTTGCGCGGAAAAGGAACATTCCATAGAAAACGCGCAGGTGATTGTCTGCGGCGGCCGCGGCATGGGCAATAAAAATAATTTTGTCAAGCTGCATGAACTGGCCAGGCTTTTGGGCGGCGGTGTGGGCGCGACGCGACCGGTTGTTTACGCGGGATGGGCGGACCACAACTCGCTGGTCGGACAGGCAGGCAAGCACATCAAACCGAAAATTCTTTTCTCCTTCGGCATCAGCGGCGCTATTCAGCACACGGCTGGACTGGGCGAGGCGGATTTTATCGTGGCGATTAATAAAAATCCTCAGGCCACAATGATGAAAATGGCCGATGTCGCCATGGTGGCCGATGCCGGCGATGTTCTCCATAGCTTGATTAAAGAGCTAAAAAGACGAATCAGGGAATAATTTACCCTCCGGACATGCAGCGCTGATTTTTGTTTTTTATTTGTTGATGGTTTCCCTGGCGATCACGATGCGCTGAATTTCCGAAGTCCCTTCGTAGATTGTCGTGGCGCGCGCGTCCCGGAATAAGCGTTCCACCTTGAAGTCTTTCGTGTATCCATAACCACCGTGAACCTGCAGCGCCATGTAGGCAACTTTGTTGGCCACTTCCGACGCGAACAATTTTGCCATGGAGGCTTCTTTGGTAAATTGCATTCCTCTGTCTTTTCGATCTGCCGCGGCCAGCGTCAGCCAAGAGGCCGCTTCGATTTGTGTTGCGGCGTCCGCAATCATAAACTGTATTGCCTGAAACGAATTGATTGTTTTGCCGAACTGCCGTCTTTGTTTTGTGTAAGCGATGGCTTCATCCAGGCAAGCGCGGGCGATGCCCACAGCCTGTGAAGCGATGCCGATTCTTCCGCTGTCCAGCGCGAACATGGCCACCTTGAATCCCTCGCCGGGATTGCCGAGACGGTTTGCCGCGGGGATTTCGCAATCTTCAAAAATAAGTTCAACGGTGTTGGAGGCTCTCAGTCCCAGTTTTTCCTCTTTCGCGCCGATTTTCAAACCGGGTGTTCCCTTTTCCACGATGAAAGCGGAAAGGCCCCGGGAACCCTTTTCGGGACCTGTTCTGGCGATAAGATTTATTACATCGGCATACTGGCCGTGCGTGATGAAAACTTTTGTCCCGTTTATTACGTATTTGTCTTTTCTGGGTTCAGCCGTGGTGGTCATGGAGCCGGGATCGGAGCCAGCGCCGGGTTCTGTCAGGGCGAAAGCGCCGAGGAGAGTGCCCTGAGCCAGCGCATACAGCCATTTGCCTTGCTGCTCCTTGTTGCCGAATCTCAGCAGAGGTTCCGTGGAAAGATTGGCTACCGACATGGTGACGGCGCTTGAAGCGCAGGAATACGCGATTTCCTGCAGGGCCAGGGAATATGCCACGGCTCCGGCTTCCGAGCCTCCCATTTCCGTCGGGACCATCATGCCGAGCAGGCCGAGCTCGCCCATTTTTTTTATTGCTTGCAGGGGAAATGTTCCCTGCCTGTCCCAGTCGGTGGCCATTGGTTCAAGCTCTTTTTTGGCGAAGTCTCCGGCCATGAGCCTGATCATTTGTTGTTCGCTGGAAAGTTCAAATGCCATAAATGCCACTCTTAAGGAATGAACAGAACCACAAGCAAATCCGTTTTTTCGTCGGCGGGGTTGCTCAGCGTGTGATGCAGCGCCGAATTGAAATGAATGCACTCGCCCCGTTCCAAAACGCTGGTATTTTGACCGACAGAGATGGAGAGCCTGCCTTTTAACACATAGATGAATTCTTCACCTTCATGATGATATTCCACGCCTTCGTGTGCCGTGTTGGGTTGGATGGTTACACGGTAGGCGCCGAGGTGCTTATCCGCACCGGGTTTTGTAAGCTGCGTGTACGCGTAGGAGCCCGCGCGCTTTTTTTGGCTTTTTATCCGTGATGACACTTTCTGTGTTTTGTCGTTATCCAGTGCGTCCACGTCAACTTTTAACGCACGGCTTAACTGCAGCACAAGCGCCACCGGCGGGGTGATTTCGTCTTTTTCCACTTTTTCCAGCAGGTCGGCGGGATATCCCGTTTCATGAGCCAAATCTTTGATGCTCATTTTTCTTTCTTCGCGATACGCCTTTATACCCTGGCCGAAAGATGTTTTTTTGTTTTTTGCCTTTGCCATAATCATTTCCTCCCGCCTTTTAACAGACCTGTTGAACGATTATCGGAAATTCCTGCTCTTTTTATCAGCGGGTGTTCGCATTGTCTGCATACTGAATTATCTGAATCAGCACACCGTCCGGATCTCTGATAAAGGTGGTGAATCGGTCCGGCCGGGGTTGAAAAGGATCCATGAGTATGTCAGCTCCCTTGTTACGCGCTTCTTTCACCAGTTTTTGAATATCCTCCACCACTACGCTGAAATGATTCAGTCCCGTCATGGAGGAAGGATCCGCCTGTGTATCGCCTGGATTGGCCTGCTCAATCTCAATCTGAATGGTATCGTTTCCCACAAACGTGAAGGTCTTGCCTAAAATTTCCGCTGTGTCCACGACGCGTAAACCCAGCACGTTTTGGTAGAACCGGATTGATTTGGCGCTGTCCTTTGCCTTTATGCCGATATGGTACCACTTCATGTCAGCCCCCGATTTTTTCTTTTGTCAATTTGAAGCACACAGAAGCGACATCGATGGTCTTTTGAATATCTGATTCTGTCATGGCCGCGCAGACAAACCAGTTGTGGTGCGGATGGAAGAAAATGCCCCGTCTGGCTGCCTGACCACAGAAAAACCTGTTGATTTCGAACAGCGGATCGTCGGCGAAAGTCATGTAAGGCATGGCCGGAGGTCCGGTAATACTGACTTGGAGACCATGCGCCTGCGCGGCCTGTTTTAAACCTTCCATAAGCGTTGTTCCGCTTTTCCGTATGTACTCGATGGCGCCGCTGGCCTTGATTTCGTCGATGCAGGCAAGGGCGGCCGCGAAGGGTACGCCCGAGAAAAAATGTGTTCCGGTAAAGAAAATGTTTTTCGCCGCGTCTTTCAGCTCTTTGCGGGCGGCGGCCACGGAAATGGCATACCCGTTAGCCATGGCTTTGCCGAAGCACTGGATGTCCGCATTAAAACCATAGTGTTTTGCGCTTCCGGCAAGCTCCAGACGGAAGCCGCAGCGGACATCATCGATGATGACCATGAACCCTTCTTTCGCGGCCAGAGTATTTACCGTCTCGACGAATTCTTTTGCGGGCAATTCCTGATCTCTCATGGCGTCGTGACGGTGCGGCGTAAGCATGACGCCGGCAACGGTTCCCTGGTGTTCGGTCAAAACGCGTTTGAAGTCATCAGCATTATTGTACTCAAAATAATGAATATGGGTTTTCCACTCATCCGGAACTCCCTGTCCATGGGGCTGACACCAGAAATGCGAGCCGTGGTAGGATCCTGCCGCCAGGAGAATGTCCATCTTGCCGGTGAATATCCTGGCCAGGGTGATGGCGTAGGATGTCACATCGGAGCCGTTTTTCCCGAAAACACACCAGTCAACATTGTCTATCGTCCCCACGATTTTTTTGGCCAGAGGCAGCCACAAATCCGAAGGTAGTGTAAAACAGTCCGCGTTTTCCCACTGCTTTTTTGCCGCCGCATCAATCTTAGGATGTTTAAGCCCCAGCAGGTTTGTTCCAAACGAGCACATGTAGTCAATATATTCGTTACCGTCCACGTCCCAGATTCTGCATCCCTCGCCGCGGTGAATGAAGGCGGGGTAAGACCCGAAAGTCAGGAATGTCGGCGTGCGGGGTCCGTAAATTCCATTGGGTACGTATTGTTGCGCTTCTTCAAACAGCTGATATGATTTTGTAAATTCATAAAGTTTCAAAGCATTCCTCCTTAGTTAATAAAGGTTGAAATTTAAAGTAGCTCGCCGATAAATACCATTCATTTTATGAATCCTGTTCATAATTTATGTCAAGAAATTTTTAATTTTTGGTCCATAAACGATTAATAAAATTACACAATCAATTATTTAAAAGACTAGAACGCCAGTTCACGCAGGATATAAGCCATTGTGATTCCCAGATAAGTTCCTATCACCCAGCCGATGATACCGGTAATAACTCCGGAAAGAACTATTTCCTTATTTCTCAGCGCTGAGGCAACCATCGGCACAAGCGGGGGCGAACAGATCCCGGCGACGGATGTAATAATAACCGTGTCGGTATCAATTTTGAACATTCTTGCCACAATCACGTGCAGCAGCAGGCAGGCCAATATCGTGAAGCTGACATAGGCAATCATAATGGGAGCGGTGGACACGAGGCGGTTGAAATCAGCCATGGAACTGACGACAAGGCAAAAAATAAGGATGCAGTAATTGCCTGCCTGGTAGGTCATGCGGATATTCCGGATGGCCGGGACAAACGAACACAGAATGCCCAGCGTTGCAATGGTCAAAATCGCCACAACAAAAGCGGTATCTTCGTTAAATACCAGAAAGGATAACCCGCCCGCGATAAAAATCAGTATAGCCAGACCAACAGCGCCCATCAGCTTTGTGAAAGTTTGCTTTTCGAAAATGCCGGTGTAGGAATCAAAATTCATTTCCACGTTTTCCGCTTCTTTGTCCACCGGCTGAAAGGGGGGCAGAAAATAAAGCAAAACACGCTGCCCGATGGTTATCAGAAAGAGCAGGTATATTGAAGATATAATCACATCGGATGTATGCGCGGCCAGGTAAAGGGTTTGATTGGTGCGCAGCGCCGTGGCAATCGCGCCCAGGTTTACCGTTCCGCCGGTGTATAAACCCACAAACATGCCGGACAGTTTCCATGTTTCTTTTCCTACCCATCCGCGGAAAATGAAGAACCCCCCGCCCGCGACCAACAAAATTGCCACAACCTGTATGAAAAAAGAAAGAAGTGATTTTCCCGCGAGCCGTGTCCAGCGGCGCACATCGATGGAAAAGAACATCAAGGGCAAGGCCAGACTGATAGTGACGAGCATCAGGGGATTTTGAACAGCGGCGATGCCGGAGGGCAGCACACCGATATTGCCGATAATGATTCCGACGATATAACAAATCACCACCGCGCCTAGTTTATTGCCAAGGGAATTGTGTTTCGCTAAATAAATCGCGACGACAGGGAAAAGCAGATAAAACAGGATGAGTACAACAGTAGGCATAAGCACTCTCTCCGGCATTGACACCGCTTGTTTGTTCGGTCATCATACAGCGTGACGGTTCTTTCAAGAACATGCTGTGCGCATAGGGAGTATAAGAAAAAGAAGATGATGTGTCAACCGGAAGGTTATAATGAAAAAATCATTTTCCCGCGTCTTGTTATATAATGCGCACCCCTGACCGCTGCGCCACGCGCCTCCAGAATAAAGAGGTGAGACGGAAAGAATGTATATTCATGGTTTTCATTTGCTCAATAATCTTTTTCTCTCTTTCTTCCGCCCCGTGAAATGCTTCATGCGAGGATTTAACCAGAAAATCATCCGCGCTGTCCCAGGTATGGGCGGGAAAGGTTGAAACATATTTTTCTTCAATATCCCGAATGTATTTTTGTGCCAGCGGTTTGATGGATTCGTAACGCAAAAGCGCGTTGACGTAATAGGCTTCATGCCTCCACCAGTATGAAGCGGAGGAGTATTGACCGGCGCCTGTGCCGGTCGCGGCGAAAGGCGCGGCGGGTAAGAACGGTTTGAAAGCGGTAAGGCAGGGCGCGGAGCCGCCGGTGACGAGAATACGGAATTTGTGCTCCGGGTGCAGTTCCACCACCATAGAGGCGGTTGTCTGTGATTTTCTGATTATCGGATCGGAAGCGTGCATGCAGACATCGCGGTTAAATCCCTTCCCGGGCGAATCGGCGTGATGCCTTCTCAACATGGCAAAGACATCATTCGCTTGTATGCGCCCTTTCGCTTGTTTTATGGTTGTTTCGTTATGACTTTTGCGGACAGCACTGCCCGCAAAATATGTGGTCATCTTATCGCTGAATGAACTGAAGTTGGCGCCCGGCGCGAGCGAAGACGAGTCCCAGTCCTGCGCGATGGTGATGCCGTTGGAAATCGCGGCCTGACTGCCGGTGTGTTTCAGCGCGTAATCTCTGCCGACTGTTTCCAGTTTCAAGATGTCGCGGCGGTCCATGATGAGAAAAGAGTTCATGTAACTGAATTTTTTATCGCGGAAACCGCAGGCGCCGGCCTGGCCGTATTTTGCCAGAAGGTCTATTATTATTTGCGCCGCTTCCCGGGCATCGCCTCCTCTTTCCAGCGCCAGTCGCAGTAAATCCATGCCGATCAGCCCCGGTGCTTTTTCCTGTTTTACTTTTGTAAACAACGCTTCGTTGCCGATGACCATGCCTTTTTCATTTACCCCCATTTCCGCGCCCCAAATCCAGAAGGGTTTGGAAATAACCAGGGAATAAGTAAAAGACGCTTGAGGTATGGTAATATAGGTACAGCGCAGGTCTTCATGCACCTCGTATTTTTTAGACGGTAGAGACTGGATAATTTGCGCTTCGTCCGGTTCGCGGTCGGAATTTTTTCCGAAGACGCTGATGCCGGAGCCCGTGTATTCCGGCCCGATGCCGCATGTGTCACACATAAAGACCTCCTTGTTGAAGAGGAGTTTATCACACAACCGTCAGAATTTGTATATCGCAGACATTGGTGTAAGTGGGCCCTGTTTGGAATAAACAGCCGGTTTTTGCGAAAAAATTATAAGAGTCGTTTTGCGCCAGATGTGCCTTTGCTGTGCCCGCGATATTTTTTATTTCTTCCATCAGTTCCGGGTTGACCAAAGCTCCCGCGGCATCCGTCGGCCCGTCACTGCCGTCTGTTCCGGCGGACAGAAAATAAACGTTTTGCGCGCCGGGTTGCAGGCGATGAAGTTCGCAGGCAAAAGCCAGCGCCATCTCCTGGTTCCTGCCGCCTTTTCCCTCTCCCTGGATGGTCACGGTGGTCTCACCGCCGCTTATGAGCATAGATTTGCTTGTTGAATTGTTTTTGCCCGTGATTAATCCCCCCGCCATTTGCGCAAGCATGATTCCCGCCTCAGATGCCTCGCCCGTCAGAGTCGTGGTCAGAACGTGCGCATTATAGCCGAGAGCCTGCGCTTGTTTCAGGGCGGCCTGACAGGCCAACGTGTTATTTCCCAGAATGGCATTGATTGTGTTTTTAAATGCCGGCTCTCCTTGTTTCGGCGTTTCCGGGATAATTCCCCGCTCGCCCCGCATCAGGTGCTCCGTTACCGCCGGAGGAAATTTATCTTCGAGGGAATATTTGCGCACGATGGCCAGTGCGTTGCTGAAAGTTGTCGGGTCGGGTGCGGTGATGCCGGAAGCAATGGAGTCTATTCTATCGCCGATTACATCGGATACAATCAGATTAACCAGACGCGCCGGGTAGGCAATTTTTGCCAGTCCTCCGCCCTTTACCCGGGAAAGATGTTTTCTGATGCAATTCATTTCGTCGATATCCGCGCCGCAGGCTAGCAGAAGTCTTGTTGTTTGAATTTTATCCGCGAGGGTTACATCTCCCGCAGGAAGGCAAAAGAGAGCCGAGCCGCCACCGGAGATAAGATTGATAATCAGAGTTTTATCATCCGCTTCCCGCGCGATTTGCGCGAGCGTTTCCGCGCCCCGCAGGCTGTTTTCATCCGGTATCGGATGTCCGGCTTCCAGCACTTTTATTTTTTGAGTCGGTACCGCGTGGCCGTATTTGGTGATAACAAAACCGCGGGTGATTTCGTCGTCCAAAACCAACTCCATCGCTGCCGCCATCCGTGCGGATGCCTTGCCGATGCCCAGAATGATTATTTCCCTGTAGCGGGAAAGGTCTTCAAAAATTGCGCCTTCCGGATAATCAATGACCAGCGTACCGCCTTTCTTTTTGACGCGCGCCGCAATGAGTTTTTTCGGGTCAACGGCATGCACGGCTTCCCAGTATATCTTTACCAGGTTATCCAGGTGATTCATGACAATCCTTTTGCGTTTTTGGCATTCGCCCCCGCGCGGACAATGGCGGAAAAATATTAACGCCTGATCTTGCCCGGCAGAATATAGACATATGGTTTGCGCAAAATATGTTTATGCAGCCAGCGGTCAAAATGGCGCAGCGCCAGAAAAACAATCCAGATGGTTTTATCTTCGCGGTAATACGCGCTGACGTCTTTTTCGGTAAAGGGCGCGAGATCCAGTTTGCTGCCTTCGGTGCGGTAAAAATCGTTCGCGGCGGCAACGAGCAGCGGCACAAGCTCCGGTCGCTGCTCCTTGTAGAAATTTGCGATTAGGTCGATGGTGACCAGACGGGCGTCGTAATATCTGGTCATCACTCCTTCTAGAAAAAGCCAGCGGATCAGCCAGCGCAAAAAGGATGGAGCACTGCGCAGGAAGAGTTCCGGATCAAGCTGCTCCACCGCGTTTTTTTTCATCATCGGCGTGCTGGTATCGATATAAAGAAGCTTGGTGTCGGAAGTGATACGCGGATTTTCCGCGCTGAAGCCGGCGATAGACCAGTTGGAAATCTGCCCGTCTATCCCCAGGGCGCGCGCGGGATGGGCCTGATTGAAAGACCATACCTTCATCAGTTCCCGCAGCACGCAGAAAAAAAGCGCGCGCGTGTTGTCCGTGTCCATCATGTGTATGGCGCGATTGCCGATGGATTCAGCAGGCAGTTTGCGCTGCAGGTCGAAAGCCACTATTTTGCTGTCGGCGGCGGCAAACCAGACAAATCCGAAATCCGGCACATTGATGCCAATCTCTTTTTGCAGAAGGTTGTTGTAGTCGTTGTAGATGCGCGCGTAATGTTCTATTTCCTCTCTGCTTTGGAAAATGGGCATGCGTTTGCAGGCAAAGTCCCGCGTGGCGGGGGTGTCAATTTCAAAAATTGTGCTGATTTCTCCGTAACCCAGCACTTTTGCCGGAATTTTACTCTGTTCCGGGTGTTCCGGGTCCAGCCCGCTTTCAAAATCTTTGAGCAATTCGATTTCTATCTGCATTACGGCTTCCTTAATGCGTTTATTTGAGGCCGAGAAAATCAGCGGTGTCTTTCAGCGCCGCGTCAACGCCGAAAATAATTTCCCCGGCAACCTGCCTGTCGATGATGAGCGGCGGCAAAAGCTGACAGACGCGTTTATCGTTATTGGCGTAAATGGCGAGTATGCCGTGGTCGTAGCAGGATTTGGTCAAAAGCGGCCCGCAATTTTCGTTGACCATCTCGATGCCCATCATCAGCCCCAGTTGCCGCAATCCCACCAGTATGCGCGGATGCTTTTTCTTCAGTTCGGTAAAAGCTTCCGCGAATATCGTGGCCAGATTATCGACATTGCGCAGAAATTCCGGTTTTGACGATTCCTCCAGCACGGCGGCGGCTACGGGGCAGCCCACTTCCGCGCCGCCGAAAGTGGATATATGGATGAAGGGATTTTGCCGGAAAAAATCCATGTATTGGCGGCGGAAACAGGTGGCGCTCATCGGGTAAATGCCGCCGGATAAGCCTTTGCCGATAACGATAATATCGGGTACGGTGTCGTAATTTTGTATGCCCCAAAGTTTGCCGGTGCGTCCCAACCCCGTCTGCACTTCGTCGATAATCAGCAGCGCCCCAACGCGCCGGCAAATTTCCGCCACCTTTTTGTAGTAATCGGGATCGGGTAGGGGCATGCCGAGCGTGGCCGGGATGGTTTCAAAGATAACGGCGGCGGTTTTATTATCCAAAGCAATGCCGAGAGCGTCGATATCGTTGAAGGGAATCTGGACAAAGCCGGGCAGGTTGGCCCCGAAGGGCGCGCGGTACTGCTCATCGCCGGTGGCGAGAGCAAATCCCGTGTGTCCGTGATAACCGCCCCGCGCGGAGATGATTTTGAATTTTCCAGTATAGCCGCGCGCCAGTTTTATGGCCAGGTCAATCGCTTCGCCGCCGCCCACGCCGAACACCGTGCAGTCGATATCGCCCGGCATTAACGAAGAAAGTTTTTCCGCCAGCAGGCCGCGCTGTTCACTGATCAGGTGATGGTTGCCGATATCCAATTCATCAAGGGATTCCCTGAGCGCCTGAACAATTTTGGGGTTGCGATGGCCGAAGTTAAAAACACCGCCGTTGCAGTGGCAGTTAATCAGGCGTTTTCCGGTTTGCGCGTCCCAGACGTAAGGCCCTTCGCGCCGGCCGAAAACAAACTGCATATCATAAGACTGGAAAGTCTCCACCTTGCCCGGGTTGACGTATTCGGCGAAGCGCCGGATAATTTTATCTTTGGCATCCAATCCGACATATTTCATTGTTTTTACTCTTTCTTTCGTTTTTCATGAAGGCTTTATACGGAAACGATATTAAGCCACATGTATTTTTGCTGCCCCGGCGATATTTTGTTAGGCGCTTATTTTTATGCCGTGGGAACTATCATCGGTTAATATCTCAAAAGCCGCGCGGTGCTTCGTGGAAAGAATTTCTGCCTCGGCGGATTTGCCTTTTATTTTGCGGTTTAATTTGAGCTGGCAGGAGGCGATTTTGGTGTTCAGGCAATATTTGCTGCCGCCCGGCGGGTTGTAATAGTTCAGACCCACGAAAGCCTCTTTGGGAGCCTTGATTGTTCCCTCCACGTCCGCGGAATCATTTGCCGAGCGGAATTTCCACGTGAAGTAATCAAAAGCGCCTTCTGCCCGGAACATTTGTGTCAGACTGTTTAAGGCGATTTCTTCTCCCCGATAACGTAGGACAAGCGGTGTCATATACGGTGTCCAGAAGGGGCCTACTTTTACGCGCGCGGTGGCCACTTCAAGAAAGCTGTCCGGGTTGTTATCGAATCCCGCCACCTGTCCCCACGCGTAATCATCGGTGTGCTTGCTTCCCCAGTTGTGGTTTTGACTGCCGATCCAATCTTTGATGGCAAATTCTTCGCCGTCAACATGGAGCAATCTGTTGTATACGGCGTTTGGCACGCCCACAAGACTTTTTGCCTTGGGAAATCCTTTGTCGTATAAACCCGGCGGTAGAAGAAAAAGGGGCTCTGCCGCGCCGGTGAAGCTTAAATTCCATGAAACCTCATGCCCGCCGGAGGAAGCCGCGCCGGTTAGCCTGTTTTTTTCCAGCACCGCCGATGCAATTTTCACGAAAAATTTATCCCCGGCGAAAGCGCATTCTTGAAAAGCGACCTCTCTTTTTGCGGCAACGTGGCGGTTTGTTTCCCCGTTGAAAAAAACAGCCCATAATTCACCCAGGGCATTTTGCGGAGCGTTTCGCGGGCTGAAGATGGTGTAGCGTATCCAGAAAGCCAGGGGACGCGCCGGGTGATTAGCGCGCTGAAAAAAGCTTTCGTAGTGACCTTTTTTCTGGCCGGGAAGATAGCGTGTCCGGTTTGCCTGACTGCTCAAACGGGTTAAATCGTTTTCCATTGCTGAGTCTCCCTTCTCGCGCCGACACAGAAGACCATGCTGATGCTGCCGGTAGAAAGTGTTTATCGTGCCGTGCATTTCCCGACGGCGTTATCATAACTCTGTGCTTTTGAGGTAAAATGGCATATTCCCGGAGTTTCTTCAAGGATATACTGATACTTACGAAAACCGGCACGCGGGGGAAATTATGGTTGACGCTGTTGCTGGCGCGCAGTACATTTTATAACAATAAATTAAAGAAGGAGGGAATAATCATGAACAATCCCGAAGCAACGACTCAGGCGCTGGCGATACTCAGAAACGGAGATAATTTTCAGTGGTATATCATCCCCCTGCTGATGGTTGTCTTTTATATTTATTTCGATGAGTATTCGCGGAAAAATTACAACTGCATAGCCGCGGGCCTGTCTTTATACATGGTCCACTGGTTCTATGAGATTGTTAACGCGTTAATTCAGCATTGCAGCGGCCACGCGCTCTGGACGGTTCCTACCGGAACGGGGTTTTTGCTTTTGGTCGGCGTGGGCGCGGAACTCAGCATCATGTTTGCCGCCGCGGGAATCGTCTACAGCAAACTGCTCGATCCCGATCCGAAAAAGAAAATATTCGGCATCAACAACCGACTGTTCATCGCTATTGGCGCCGCCGCCTTTTTCTCCATCTTTGAGATATTTCTGGCCAAGACGCCCGCGTTTGTCTGGGTTTATCCCTGGTGGGGCTCGCTGACGGTGTTTATCACGGTTTACATTCCCCTCTTCGTTGTCTCCATGTATTCCTACGACTGGAAGCCCAAAACGCAGAAAATTGTGATTGGTGCGCTGTTTGGCGTCAATGCCCTGATGCTGATTGTTTTTGCGGGAATTCTTAAGTGGATTTAAGTTATGATTGAACGAGGCGGTTGTCTTGAGACAACCGCCTCATAATTTTTTATTTAATCATCATCAGCAGCATTTTGAATTTTGTCACCGCGTGCAGCGCGTGGGGCTTATTGGCGGGCATAATCAGCATCTCGCCCTCTTTTACCGTATAAGGTTTCTTGTCTATGGTAATCCGCGCCTCGCCTTCCAGTATGCAGACCACCGCGTCGAAAGGCGCTGTGTGTTCGCTTAAACCTTCGCCCTGGTCAAAGGCAAAGACGGTCAGCGTTCCGGACGGTTTGCGGATAATTTCACGGCTCACCACGGAATGTTCCTGATAGGCGACAATGTCCCTGAGTTTCAGAACATTGGTCAGGTCTTTTATATCTGATAATGTTTCCGTCATATGATTACTCCTTTTTTGTGGTTCAGCGGTTTCAACACAAGACCCCTGTACTTACTTGCTTTCCATTGCGTTCCGCTCTTTTTTGAGCTCCTCAAGCAGTGTCGCAAGCGTCCAGTTTTCTGAAACCGGTGTCAGAGTCGCCCACAGAGGCCGGGGCAATCCTGTTGACCGGTAAACGGAAATAATGTTGTCCAGTTCATTTGCTGTGATTCCGGACATGACAACGGCACGCGCCGTATCGGAATCCGCCCCCAGGCCTGTTTGGTCCGGCTTGGAAAGCATTTCGCCAAGGCGTGTTTCGGCATCCGCAACCGTGGCAACAATAACCGGTACGTCCGCGAGCTCGATACTGTCCAGCGCGTTCATGACCGTTTCCTGTTCGAACGGAGTGAAACCGCATATCAGTATTGCTCTGGGGCCGTACATTTGTTTGGCCGAATCCCCGATTTTTTTAAAGGTTTCCTGGCTCATGCTGTTCTCCTTATTTTTTATATTAGTAACACAAACGGCAGGCCGTCGGCAAATTTGCTTTTTTTATCAGCGATTAATTATGCCGTTTTTTGCCGTATAATGCACGTAATTCTTTTTTTGCCTGCTCCAGAACGCGTAACTGCTTTTTGTCCAGGTTTTTCCCGGCCCGGTTGATGTAAAATACCAGCATGGACATCGCCGAGCGAAACGGCGGCGCTTTGCGGCGGTGGCTGGCCTCCGCTGAACGCTTCAGAGAAAGAGCGATTTTTTGGGGGGGATTCGTCCAGGTGAATACCCCCGGCTCCAAATCCAAAGCGTTGCTTTCTCTGGTAACTTTTCCGGACCAGAATTTATCTGGCGCAGATTTGGTTTTCTTCCGCATTTAAACACGCGTAAACGACAAAACAAACAAAAGGCTTTGTCAAATCTTCGTCAGAATTAATTTTATAACAGAGCCTATTATATTTACAAATTTGTTTAAAGAAAATAAAGAGTCGTTTAATTATTTTTGTTACCACATGCGAAAAGATCAGCCGGAGCAAAGCGATTGGCTGTAGCGACTTGTTACACGTTTTTTTGTTTTAAAAACGAACCTATTAAAGACCAATTATCTCTGTACTGTTCTAAATTTGGAATGTCTCTCAATAAGACCTTACTCCAACTAGATTTTGTGTTGCATGCTTTCTGAACTACTTTTACTGGAACAACAAAATACTCTGGAGGCTTTATTTCTTTTTTCCCGTCTTTTGATCCCCTGTTTAGAAGAACGACAACAACAAAGTCACAACCGAAATTCTTAATGGGAAAGCCACCAGCTTTCGTTTCCCATCTGCTTTTGACTTGAATTTTTGCTGATGAATTATTCTCTGGGTTTGTTGCAACAAGATCATAACCGGGCATGTTAGTATATGTTTTGTAAGCCACAATTCTATTGATAAGAAATTGGCCAAGAACTAGAAATTCAGCGCCTTCAGATTCTAATCTTGTGTCTTGTCTCATTGTAATATTTTTGTGTAACAATTAATATGCCAACTTGGTCATTGTTAATAAATTTGTCTTAATCCTTTTCTACGGTGCCTCGATAATTTGCGTATCGCCCGTCTGCGGTCGGGTGGCGGCGGCAGAGGCAAACAATCTGACGCACCAGTAAACATACTAGGCCCGCAGGCGGCACATGCCGTCTTCAATGCAAATCCGGCGTAAAAGCATATCGGCGGTTTCCCGCAAAGAGGCAGGCAGAAGTTTCAGGCGCATTAGCTGGTAAAGAGCGTCGTGCACAAGGCTCCCGCGCATAAAATTCTTTGTATCGATGGTGGGGCCGCTGGGGCCGTCCCAGGCGTAGCCTTTAGAAATATTTAAAGTACCTGTAGGCGCTAAGGCAACAAACCCCTGAATTTTTACATCGTGATTGATGCAAATACCTGTTTCGTATTTATAATTACGCATTAGTTGGTATTTATATTTTTTAAGACTACGATAGTTGATGTGACTCATGTAACACACCTCCAATCGTAATTGCCGGAGGCGACTGATGTCGCCTCCGGCGGTTTTATGGCGGGTAAATCTTTACTTCACAAATTTTTTGGGCAGGTTTATCAATGTTTCTTCAGCGTCTTTTACAATTTTCTGAACAAGGTCTTCTACTTTAGGCATGTCGTTGATGCGCTGGGCGCATTCGCCGGCGGCCATCATAGCTTTTTCTTTGTCGCCTTCGAATACAGCCTTGATGGATTCGTTTTCATAATCAATCAGCGACATATCTTCCATCGTGGTGTAGCTGTCCGGTGTGCCGAGGAATACGCCGGGTGACTTTTTCAGAGTATTTACGGCGTGTTCTTCGCTGCGGGGATTTCTCAACCAGCGCGCCGGGCCCACATAACCGCGCGCGACCAATGTGCCGCGGTCCTGAGCGTCAACAACAGACTGTTTCCAGAGAGGGGGAAAATCGCTCTCCTGCGTCGCCAGGAAACGTGTTCCTATAAGCACGCCGTCACACCCCAGAGCCAGAGAGGCAGCCACAGTTTTTCCGTCGGAGATTCCTCCGCCGCCCACGACGAGTGTCTTTTCATCGGCTACGGCCTCCACTACAGCGGGAAACAGCACCATAGAGTGCAGCGGTTCCCAATGGGTATGAAATCCGCCTTCATGACCGGAGGCGACAATCACGTCAACGCCGGCTTTTTTACAGCGCATGGCGGCTCTGACGGAAGGAATAATATGAATCCAAATAAATCCCGCGCCCTTGATTTTTTCTCCCCAGCCCATCGGGTCGCCGGCAGAGGTATACATTACCTTAAGGGTTTTTTTCATCTCGGGATTTTCTTCCCGTGCCCTGATGGCCGTTTCAATCATTACGTTTGCCTTTTCCTTGAGTTCCGCCGATACCATGACATTAGGGCCGAAAATACCGCCCTTGTTCTTGACCAAACGGTGAGTGCGCTTCAGAACCGTGTCCAGCACCGTGGCCATATCGTCGTCACGGTTTGCCTCACCGGTATCGCAAAACGCGTTGTAAACCCAGGGCTGGTCGTCTTTGTTAAAAAGTCCGCTGGTAGAAAGCAGCCCCAGGCAACCTGCGTTGGCTGCCGCCACACAAAGATTATTGTTGGAAAAAGGCCCCATGCCCGCTTGAATAATCGGATGCTTGATGCCGATTAATTCAGTTAATCTGGTCTTCAACATTATTGCTCCTCCTCTATTTTATTGAAATGATGCTTTTGTATTATCAACAAGATTTGCCGATAAAGGCTTTGGCGCTTGGTAAAAGAGTATATGAAGAAGATATCCGTATGTCAAACTGTATTTATATTGCGTCGATACAGTCGTCTCCGGCGCGCTCGCTGACCTCTTGACAAATTTTTCGCCGTGATTATTTTATCAATATAGACAACAAATACTTAATGATATTAAGTTATTACAAAAAAAGTCGTTGGAAAGGAGGAATGACGATGATTAAAAACCTGTTGCCCAGTGTATGGCGTAAGAACGGTAACGCCTTGCGACGAGGGCAGGACAGTCCGTTCTTATCCCTACAGAGGGAAATGAATAAACTTTTTAGCAATTTTTTCGAAGATTTCTCCCCTGCGGCTTTCGGCCGCTTTCCAGACTTCGGTTTTGAACCAAGTATTGATGTGTGGGAGGATGAGAAAAAAATCAATGTCAGAGCTGAACTTCCCGGTTTGGATGACAAGGATATAGAGGTGAATCTGACGCCGGATATGCTTACCATCCGGGGAGAAAAGAAGGAACAAAAGGAGGATCAGGATGATGGTTACTGGTACAAAGAGGCCAGCTACGGCTCTTTCCAGAGAAGCATTCCCCTTCCCGAAGGCATTGAGCAGCAAAAAGTTGAAGCTCAATTCAAAAACGGTGTCCTCAACATCACGTTGCCTCGGTTGGAAGGTTCAAGGACCGGGAAAAAGATTACCATTAAAACCTCGTAAAAAATAACATAAAAAGGGTTTTCCTTTCGGGGAAAACTCTTTTTAGCTTCACGGGTTTTCCGCCAGGGATTTCTGGACGCAGTCGGGAATAAATCTATAAAAAATTATTATTTTTTTGGAGGTAGAGAAAATGAAGATTAAGCCATTACATGATCACGTTATTGTGTCGCGGCTGGAAAGCGAGGAAAAAACGCCCGGCGGCATAATTATTCCGGATACCGCAAAGGAAAAGCCGCAGGAAGGCAAGGTGCTTGCGGTTGGGCCGGGACGGTTGGGCAAAGAAGGTAATCGTATAACGCCGGAAGTCAAAGAAGGCGACAAGGTGTTATTTACGAAATGGGGTGGCACAGAAGTCAAAATTGACGGCCGCGAACTCATGATAATGAAAGAAGACGATATTCTCGCGGTGCTGGAATAGTACGCTAAGGAGGTGAAGCTATGTCTGCTAAAGAAATAAAATATAATTTTGACGCCCGCAGTAAAATTATACAGGGTGTCGACACTTTAGCCAATGCGGTAAAAGTGACGTTGGGCCCGAAAGGACGCAATGTTGTGCTGGAGAAAACATGGGGGGCGCCTCAGGTGACGAAGGACGGCGTAACCGTCGCCAAGGAAATTGAGCTCGCGGATAAATTTGAAAACATGGGCGCGCAGATGGTTAAGGAAGTCGCTTCCAAAACTTCCGACAAGGCGGGCGACGGAACCACAACCGCTACGGTACTGGCTCAGGCTATTTACAAGGAGGGCGTCAAATTGACTGCCGCGGGCGCGAATCCCATGATTCTGAAACAGGGCATCGATAAAAGCGTCGGCGTGGTCGTAAAAGAACTCGAAAAACTATCAAAGAAAATCGTAAGTAAAAATGAAATTGCTCAGGTTGGCACGGTTTCCGCCAATAATGACAAAACCATTGGTGAAATGATTTCGGAGGCAATGGAACGCGTAGGCAAGGACGGCGTGATTACCGTCGAAGAAGCTAAAGGGATGGAAACGACGCTGGAAATCGTCGAGGGCATGCAATTCGACCGCGGCTACATTTCGCCTTACTTTGTAACGGATCCGGAAAAGATGGAAGCCGTTCTCGAAGAACCGTATATACTGTTGCACGAAAAGAAACTTTCCAACATGCAGGAAATGCTGCCGCTGTTGGAGCAAATAGCCAAGACGGGCAAGTCGCTTTTAATTGTTGCGGAGGAAGTTGAAGGTGAGGCGTTGGCTACATTGGTGGTCAACAAGGTGCGCGGAACGCTGAAATGCGCGGCGGTTAAAGCCCCCGGTTTTGGCGACCGCCGTAAAGCGATACTGCAGGATATCGCGGTGCTTACCGGCGGACACGTGATTTCCGAAGATATAGGTGTCAAACTGGAGAATGCCACCCTCAAGGACCTGGGTCAGTGCAAAAAAGTGACCATTGATAAAGATAATACGACGATCGTAGAAGGCGCGGGAAAGAGGTCAGATATTGAAGGACGCATCAAGCAGATTCGCGCGGAGATTGAAGAGACCACCTCGGATTATGACCGCGAAAAGCTTCAAGAGCGTCTGGCAAAGATTGTGGGTGGTGTTGCGGTGATTAAAGTCGGCGCGGCTACGGAAGTAGAGATGAAAGAAAAAAAGGCGAGGGTGGAAGACGCGCTGAACGCCACGAAAGCGGCTGTGGAAGAAGGCATTATTCCCGGTGGTGGCGTGGCCTATCTCCGTGCTTTGAAAGCACTTGAGGCTCTGAAACTTTCAGGTGAAGAGAAGCAAGGCGTCGATATTGTGAAGCAGGCATTGGAAGCGCCGTTGCGCCAGATAGCCGTCAATGCCGGATACGAAGGAAGCATTGTCGTGGAAAAGGTCAAGGAGCTCGCCGGCAATCATGGCTTTGATGCGGAGACGGGCGAATATGTCGATATGGTTAAGGCGGGAATAATCGATCCGACTAAAGTGGCGCGCTTCGCTCTTCAGAACGCGGCATCAGTGTCTTCACTGCTTCTGACCACGGAAGCCATGGTTGCGGAAAAACCCAAAAAGAGAACACCCGCGCCCGCTCCGCCGCCCGACATGGGAGATTATGACTACTAATTTTTTTAGCAGCTTGCTGCGCGTGATTCTTTTGGGTTGCGCGCAGCAAAACTGCGGTGAAGCTATAATCTCATGACGGAATTGCAACCAATTCGTTCCCCTGTGCAAAGCCTGCCGCCGGATGATTTTTTTTGGCTGATTAAGCGCATCGGCGCAGACGATGCCTTGGCTGTTTTGCAGAAAGCGTCCACCGAGCAATGGCAGTATTTGCTGGATCTGGAAATATGGGCAAAAGATGTTCTCGACGCGCAAAAAACCATGGCCTGGATTGACCGCCTGAGGCGTGCCGATGCGGCGCGGCTTGCCGCTTGGGCTTTCAAGGAACAAAGTGCTCTCGTCTCTCTTGCGCTTTTGCGCAAAACAGAAATTATTTTTAAAGAAGAGGAAGACGAGGGGGATGTTCCACCCGGCTATTTTACTCTGGACGGCAGTTTTTACATTAAAACGTGGGATAGCAGCGAGGTGCAGCTTGTAGAAGATTTTCTGCGCGTTTTGGCCGGGACGGATTATTCTTCCTGCCGGGCTTTGCTGCTGCAGTTAGCCTCGGTGTCGCCCGCCGAGACAGAAGAGGAGCTTTACCGAATGCGCTCCGGCCGTTTGGCCGAGCAGGGTTTTGCGCCGTTTGAAGAGGCCCTGGAAGTTTACGCGCCGCTGGATGTAAACGCGCTGCAAACGGAAGCGAAGCCGCTTCTGCCGGGGGCGCTGGTTGAAGCGGAAAAGAAAAATCTTGTTCCTTCGGCTTCTCTTTCTGGCATAAAAAATTTTGAGCTTCTTAACGACGCGATGGGCATGATTACCGATCCTCTGGAAGCAGACCGTGTCCGCCTGGAATTCGCCGCGCTATGCAACAAACTTATTGCCGCGGACGCTTTTTCCTGTATCGATGATTATGAAAATCTTCTCCGCGTGGGACGGCAGGCGGCGGGTTATTTGCATATCGTGACGGAAATGTTGTGTGGCGGCAAACCGCGGGAAGCAGCGCAGCTTTTACGCGACCATTCTTTGGCGACAATTTTTCGCGTCGGTTTCGGCTTTGCTCTAAAATTGCAGTGGCGCGCCCGACGATGGCTCGGGCAAAATTGGTCTGCGCAAATTGGCAAGGGGCCTGATTTTTGGGGAACTCCCTGGAGTGACGCGTTGGCGGGACTGCTTTTCCCGCGTCCCCTGTATTTTGAGCGAAGCCGGCCTGATCGCGAATACCGTCATTTTGAAAGCGTTGAAGAGCTAAGAGAAACCGAAGCGTTGCTTGATCAGGCAGAAGCGCTCGACCGGATGCTGGCGCGTCTGGAAGCGAGCGCCTCAGCTACTAACAACTGTGAGAAATTTTATCCTCTGCTTTTTAATCGCTGGGCGCGGCATCTGCTTGATCTGGAACCTTCCTTTGCGCCGTTGTCACGCGCTCAGGCGATAGAATTTTTTAGCATTCTCCGCCGAGGCGAAACATCTGTACCTTACACGATGGAGCGTTACCGCGGTGTGTTTCTAAACGAGTTTTTGCAAGGCGCCGCCGGGTTGGACGCGAAGACAACATTATCCTTGCGCGCCGCTCTTAATGAAATCTGGCAGGTCTTTTGCCGGGAATATGAAAATATCCGGTCTGCCGATCTGGATGCCCGCTGGTCGCCTTATCTTTTGATAGAAGCAAGCGCCAGGCAAAAAAACCGGAAGATGAAATCAGCCATTTTAGGCTGATTGCGGCGTGAGATGGAAATTCAAATTTCGCGGCTAAGCACAACCGATTTTTCTATCTGGCGCGCGGAAATCTTCCAGTATTTTTTAAGCAGGCGGTTTTTCTCCCCGGTGGAAACCAGCCGGTAGCCGTTTTTCTCATAAAAGGATATTGCCCAGGTAGCCGCCGCCCAGGTGCCGATGAGAATAGTTTTGTCGGTCATGGTTTGCAGGTTTTTCAGAAGTTGCGAACCGATTCCCTTATTGCGCAAAACCGTCCGGACGTAAGCGTGCCGGATAAGCGTCACTTCACCTCTGTCCTGAATCCCCATCACGCCCGCGAGCTTTCCTTGTTCTTCCCATCCCCAGAAGCGCACACCATCATTTATTTCGTGGCGCAGATAGTCAGCCGACATGTAAGGCTCGTGCCAGCAGTCTTCGGGGATGATACCGTTGTAAGCCTGCGCGGCATCGTTGATGATGGAAAATAGTTCATCGAAATCTTTTTCAGTACATCGGCGAATCATGATTAATGACCTTATTCAGGATAAGCCGTGCTTATGTAACGGAAACCAAGGAGAATCATTATTGTTGCGAATATCAGCCTCAATATATTTTCGTCTGTCAGATGGGCCAGGTATCCTCCGCAGTATGTTCCGATAAGAATTCCGGCAATGAGGCCGTAAAGAATTTTGAGATTGACGTTTCCCATCCGCCAGTGGGTAAAAGCGCCCATTGCGCCTGTCGGAATCATCACCAGAAGCGATGTTCCCTGAGCCAGGTGCTGACTGAATCCGGTGAGCAAAACCATTACCGGCACCATGATTGTTCCGCCGCCCACGCCCATCATGCCGGAAAGAAATCCGGTGGCGGCGCCGGCGACGAGAAAAACCGTAATTTTTGCCACAGGCGAGGCAATAACAATAATGACATCGCTTAAATAAGGTTTGCAAAACAGAAGCAGGGCGCAGAAAAACAAAAATATTCCAAAGGCCTTTTTTAATTTCCATTCCTTCAGAGAATGAGCATAGCGCGCACCAAGCCGGGCGGTAAAAACGGCGGTAACGGCCAGAGCGGTGGCCGCCGGAATATCTAGAGAGTTGTTCAGTCCGTAGATTACCGCGCCGCTGATTCCCGTAAAGATGAGCGCGACCAAACTGGTGCCGTGAGCCTGGTGCTGACTTATTTTCAGCAAAGCGACCATTAACGGAATCATAATCAACCCGCCTCCGATACCGATCAGTCCGCCGAATATACCGGCGCAGAGACCAATCATGAAGCTGGCGATATTTTGCTTCATTTATGCACCTTCCCGCGTGACGCCGAGGCAAATATACCACCCGTGCAGATGACGGCAAGAATAAAGTATATTATGCGGGCGCTTTTGATAAGCAGCAGATTATCTGCCAGGGCGATAGTATGCTGCCCCAGAATAAAGGCGAAAACCAGCATGGTAATGCCCATGGAAAACATCTGGCCGGTAATACGCATGGTGGCCAGCGTTGCTGAAGCGATGCCGTAAAATTTGTTTTCCACGGCGCTCATCGTGGCGTTGACGTTGGGTGAAGAAAACAGCGCGAAGCCCAAGCCCAGTAAAATCAAACACGAGATAATATATCGCAGTGAAGTTTCCGGGGTGATAAAAATCAGCAAAGTCAGGCCGATGACGGTAAGGGACATGCCGATGGACGCAATAATCTGCGGTTCGAAGCGGTCGGAAAGCCTTCCGGCAAAGGGTGAACAAAACGCCAGAACAATCGGCTCGGCAACCAGAACAAAGCCAGTCTGAGCCGGCGAGAGCATTTTAACGTGCTGAAGATAAAGACTGAGTAAAAAAGTGATAGAGAAAGTAGCGCAGTAATTTATCAATGCCGCCAGATTGGAGAACGCGAAAACCTTATTGTCTATAAACAGATGAATATCCAGTAACGGGAAAGATATTTTTAGCTGGCGCGTAATGAAAAAAACGAGACAGGCGATGCCGAGCAGAATGAACCCCGACGCCGTCAAGGAGGGCAGCAAAGAAAACCCGTACATGATGGAAAAAAGTGAAATTCCGTATAAAAGGGAGCCGGCTAAATCAAATCTTTCGTTTCTGGCTTCAAGATGCTCCTGTTTAGCCGTGCGCATGATGGCGAAGATAATCAGCACGCCCATGAATACGGAAAAAAGAAAAATATATCGCCAGCCGAAGTGGTGCGTCAGAAGCCCGCCGACAAAAGGGCCAATGGTCAAACCGCTGTAAACGGCGGCCAAGTTGATGCCGAGAATCCGGCCGCGTTTGTGTTGCGGATAATCGGAAATCAGAAGCGCCGTGCCGGTGCTGAAAATCATTGCTCCGCCGATACCTTGAATGACGCGGGAAAAGATTAACACAGGCGAGGTTGGAGCCCAGATGCAAAACGACGAGGAGACGGTAAAAATCAGCGCGCCATAAAGAAAAATTTTTTTGCGTCCGTAGATATCGGAAATCCTGCCCAGCGGCACAAGGGTTATTGTGGCGGCCAGAAGAAAGGAAGAGATAACCCAGCTTAACGCCAGGGCGCTCATGGAATATTCCCTGCCGATCATCGGCAAAGCAACATTCAGCGCTGAACCCATAAACGGCGTGAGAAAAGAGCTGATAGTGACGGCCAGCAGTATGGGTGGATTGTTTTTATCAGCCATGTCATCACTTTCCGCCGGTCGCACAATCAACGCCCGAAAGTCTTTCTGTAAAATGCCGCGAAGGAGTCTTTTCCGCAGGCCAGCGACAAAGTCATGGGCATTTTCTTTCTTGCCTGTCTGAGCATTTCAATGGTGAGTTTTTTTATATCCCATTGCGCGTGTGTATCCGCGCGCAGGCGCGCCAGATGATACAGCTCGCGCGCGTTTAATTTCATCAGTGCTCTTTTGCGGTGGGCGTTGGTCAAGACGTATGCCGCAGCAACGGGGGCTCTTTTTTTGATTTCTTCATAAGATTTTTCCGTCTGACGCATAATTTTGAGAAAGTTTTTTTGCTGGCCGATTTTGCGGACGGAAGGGGGAATGGTTACGCCCAGCGAAGGGTCATATTCTTGCGCGATAATCGTTGCCATACGGTGCCTTTTTAATTGAGCAAAACAGCTGGAGCTGATGATAAGTTCAAACTGTAAATCGATATTTTCCAGTTCTCTCAGTGCTGCGTCGTGCGGTTTCATGTGCTCAAAAGCAATTTTAAATAATGACTTTTTGTCTTTAGGGGAGAGGCTTTTGGCCTGATTCAGGCAACGCGTGTAATCTTTTTGGGACGAAGAAAACAGTAACGCCGCAGCAACTCTGGTGTCGGCATTGTCCGTTACATGACTCAGGTTTACTGCAGCCGGTTTTAGACGAGCCGCTTTTTGCCCGTATTTCAGAAAAATGTTGTTGGTTTTTTGGACTAAATTTTTTCTGGTGAATTTATCGTAATCTGTCGCCTGCGTGTATCTTATCAGCGATGGCGCGATATCTTTGGTTGCCGCGTACAGCTTTTGGCTGTATTCCTGCGCCTCCGCCAAAGGCAGGGCGGCCAATCGCCGCAACATCAGTTCCAGATTACGGGCATTAATGGTCATCCCTAACTGTGTCTGCGTGGCCAGGGAAATGACATAGCGGGCATCCTCCTTGGCCCAGCCTTCGAGCGTTGATTTGTTGGCCGGGTCTTTTGCCATGGTCTTGTTTTGCTCAAACACGTAGGGGCGTAGTTGCTCATACAAATGATGATAATAGTCATTCTGCGCTGCCACCATTTCGGCGAAAAGCCTGGTCAGCCCTGTTTCGCCGATTTCGTCAGGCAGAACAAAATCTTTGTCAAAAAGGACGTAGCGCTGTGATTTTTCCGTGAAAGCACATAAACGGAATTTTTCGATTTCTTCGACCAGCAGACGGGAAATTCCCAAAACGTCAATATTAAAAACCGCATGTTCCGCAATCGAGCTGTGCCCCATCTCAAAAACGATATTGCGGTTGGACTGGCGTGCCTTTTCCACTTCCGTCCGGGCGATACCGCGTAATTCATTGACTGGTCTGGCACTGCGGCTGATGCGGGCGTAAGCGGCGGATATGGTTTCCGGCGTCAAATCCGCGTGTAACCCGCTTTTTTCTTTCAGCTCGCTGATGAGGTCATAATCCAGATTGTAACCGGCAAGTAAAATTTTCATAACAATTTATCTTTCCTTATCCCGAGCGCTGGCGCTCCAATGGTTTTTACAAACTGATTACTTTAACCTGGCTAAATTTACGTCCTAAAAATTTCTCCCCGATACTCTGAAAACGGTAGGGGACGTCGCTGACATAGAAAAGATAATTGGGCTCTCGCTTGCTGTTGTTGCCGATGTTTTGTTTTTCAATCAGCTCTGCCGTAATGTCGGCCATTGCTTCCGCCGAGTCAATGAGCTTCACCCTGCGTCCAACGATATCCTGAAGAAGCGGTTTTAATAACGGATAATGCGTACAGCCAAGCACGAGAGTGTCGATTTTTTCAGCAAGAAGAGGTTTTAAATATTCCTCCGCGATAAGTTTTGTTGCCCGGTGATTTAATAACCCTTCTTCGACCAGGGGAACAAAAAGAGGGCAGGCCTGCGAAAAAATCTTTACTTTCTTGTCCAAAAGACGGATGGCGCGCGCGTAGGCATTGCTGTTGATGGTGGCCGGGGTGCCGATAACACCGATGGATTTGGCGTGCGCTTGTGTCACGGCATTACGGGCGCTGGCGTTGATTACTTCCAGTACCGGAACATGAGACAAACCTTTGATTGTCCGGTAGGCGACCGCCGCCATTGTATTGCAGGCGACGATAAGCAGTTTTACTTTTTTCTTTATCAGAAATTCGGTGATTTGCGAGGCGTAGCGGTTAATCGTCTCTACCGATTTGACGCCGTAAGGCACGCGGGCGGTGTCGCCAAAATAAATGATATTTTCCGCAGGGAGGCGTTCCATTAAAGAACGCACAACCGTCAGGCCGCCGATACCGGAATCAAAAACTCCTATTGCTTGATTGTTTTTCATGACTTACCAACACCTTTTTCCTTTATTTTAATCAGTCGCGCTACCCGATTAAAATAAATTGTCGTTAACTTTATCACAGTGCTCGGGTCAGAGCCACAAAAAAGTCGGGCTAGCCTGCGTCAACCTTTGGGGTAATCTTGTATCTCTTCGACATGATGACAATATAACCTATGAGAAGAACAAGGGCAGGATAAACGGCTCTGATCCAGTATCCGTAAGTAACCATAAGATATAAGCCGCCGATAAGCCATATGAGAATAAGAAAACAAGATATGAAGCCGCTTACCACTGCTTTTAGCCGGGGAACAACCAGAGCGATATAAAGGCCGAAGAAGAAAATCACCATCAACTCCAAAGCAAATGCCCATTCAGGACGTGTGATGTAATCGTTGTTTAAAATATTATCTATAATATTGGTGATGATGTTTACAGAGGGCAATGCTGATGCGACCGGGGTATCAACATATTCGCCGACACCGGCAGCAGTGGGAGCGATTATAACAATTTTATTCTGGAACGCGTTGGCGGCAATCTTTTTGTTGATGACATCGACAAACGAATAGCGAGGAAAATCGCTCTTAAATGAGATGAGCATTTTGTTCTGTTTTATCAGCGGGATTGATTTTTGGCCAAAAGCGACGTTTTTTCCGAAGACCAAATCACCCAAATCCAAGTTAAGATAGGACAATGAAAGCTGCAGGGCGAAAGAAGCATGTATTCTTTCCTGGTAGGTGAGGAAAAGAGTTTCTCTGCGGACGATACCGTCATTGTCGGCAAGAATATTCACGTGTCCGAGACGCTGCGCTTCTTGAGCAAAGATGTCAATCGGGACGGATATTTTACCGGCGATAATGCTGTTATTGTGGGGAAAAGGAAACAGTGAATTGGCAAGTAAATAATCCGGATAGTTTATTTCCGCGTTGTTTTTAGAATTACCCAGATGAAAAAGCAGAGGTAAAACAACTTTTTTGCTGGAGGCGATAGAGTCGGCAAGAATCGCGTCATTATCCAGCCTTTTTTCCGCGTCCTTGAGTGCGGCAAGTAAAACGATCATGCCGATATTTTTTTCTGAATACTGGGGATTGTTTTCAATTGTGTTAATGATATTGATAATTTCTTTTAAACCGCGATTGAGGTCTTTATCGGAATATATGATATTGAGACCGATTACCTTGGCTTCGTAGGATTCCAAAAGGTCGATCATGAATCCGATATAAGAACGCGGCCACGGCCATGGGCCCAAAGCATCGATACTTCTATCATCAATAGTGACGATACATACGGGCGCGTTAGTTGGTTTCACGCGTAGGCGTGAGCCAAGGTCGTACAGGCCGTATTCGAATCTTTCCAGTGAAGACCAGAAGAAAATGACGATAAACAGGGCCAGGAGCGTCAAGAGAATGCCGTGTCGAAAATCACTGATTATCGACTTTGGAACAGGTTTCATTCAGGCTCCTTGAAGTGTTGTAACGCAGTGTATTCGTGGCGACTTGGTACGGGGGGCTTAATAACATAACCGGGCAATATATTGCAATATTTCATCTTGGAAGATGTGTGGATTTTTTATGGGCCAAGCTGGAAAAGGCGTTGTAAAAAACCTTTGTAAACAATCACCGCAAAAATCCCCTGTTCCTGAGGCTGCAAACTCCCCGGTTAAATTTTAAAGTCTGTCAGACCTTCAAAATCCAAAGTGGCGAAATAATCGTCTACTGTTTCGGCGCGTCTTATCTGTACAACGCTTCCGTCTTCCCTGAGGAGCAATTCCGCCGAACGGAGTTTTCCGTTGTAATTGAAACCCATCGCGTGACCGTGCGCGCCCGTGTCGTGAATTACCATGATATCCCCCGGTTCCAGTTTGGGCAGCAAGCGGTCAATGGCAAATTTATCGTTGTTTTCGCAGAGCGAACCGGTCACGTCATACGCCGTGTCATGTGGTTGGTTTTCTTTACCCATAACCGTGATGTGGTGATACGCGCCGTAAATGGCCGGGCGCATTAAATTGGCCATATTGGCGTCAAGTCCGGCGAACTTTTTGTATGTATCCTTGATGTGCAAAACGCGGGAAACCAGGTAACCGTAAGGACCGGTGATATAGCGACCGCATTCTGTGAATATTTTGAGTGGACCAACACCGCCCCCGACAATGATCTTGTTATATTGCTCCTTTACGCCGCGGCTCATGCCGGCGAGATCGATTGGTTCCTGTTCGGGGAGGTACGGGATGCCTACTCCGCCGCTGAGATTGACAAATTCAAAATGGATTTTCAGCTTCTGCGATATTTCCGCGACCAGCTCAAATAATATTTCCGCAGTTTCGACAAAATAATTGGCGTCAAGTTCATTGGAAGCGACCATGGCGTGAATTCCGTAACGCCGCACTCCTTTTTCCTTGCAAATTTTGTATCCTTCAAAAAGCTGCTCGCGCGTGAAACCGTATTTTGCTTCTTCCGGATGACCAATAATCATATTGCCTTTTTTTAGCGGTCCGGGATTATAGCGCATGCAAATAAGTTCCGGGAGCCCCGCGTGTTTTTCCAAATAAGCGATATGTGTAATGTCATCTAAATTGATTATTGCGTTCAATTCGCGGGCTTTTACAAATTCCACCGCCGGTGTGTCATTGGAGGAAAACATTATTTCTTCACCTGTGATTCCCGTTTTTTGTGCCAGAATCAGCTCTGTCAGCGAGCTGCAATCAGCACCGAAATCTTCTTTGTGAAGAATTTTCATCAGATAAGGATTGGGCGCAGCCTTGACGGCGAAAAATTCTTTAAAGCCCTCATTCCAGGCAAAAGCTTTTTTAAATTCGCGCGCGTTTTGATTTATGGCCTTTTCATCATAAATATGAAACGGCGTGGTATACTGCTCTATTATTTTTGCGATTTGTTTTTTTGTAAAGGGCAGAGTTTTTGCCGCCATATATTTTGTGTCTCCGTTTGACTTTCGCCGTGTAAAAAAAGAACAGCCAAATCTTATAATTACCAGGCGCAGTAATCATTTAAGGTAAAAAAGGAAAATTATCAATACTAATTTCTTTGAGGGTGGAACGGTTACATGATGAAAAATTTGGTGGTGAAATAAATAAGCGAAGAAATTAACGCGGAAATGGGAATGGTGAGCAGCCATGCCCAGATAATATTGCCGGCGACGCCCCAGCGCACGGCGGACAGCCTTTTGCTGGCACCGACGCCGACAATCGCCCCGGTAATCGTGTGTGTAGTACTGACGGGAATCCCGGCCACAGTGGCGCCGATGATGGAGCAGGCTGCCGCCGTTTCCGCGCTGAATCCCCCGATAGGCTGAAGTTTGGTGATTTTTGTTCCCATTGTTTTGACTATGCGCCACCCCCCGAACATTGTTCCCAGGGATATAACCGTGTAGCAAGAAATAATAACCCACACAGGGATATAAAAGGTGTCGCCGAGAAACCCTTTGGTGAACAGGGCCATGGCGATGATGCCCATGGTTTTTTGGGCGTCATTCATGCCGTGACCGAGGGAGTATACCGCGGCGGAACAAAGCTGGAGCTTGCGGAACACTTTGTCTGATTTGGCAATATTGGAGTAGCGGCTCATGTTCATGGAGATAACCATAAAAATATATCCCAGAACCATACCGATAGCGGGGGAAACAATGATAAAAAGGGTGGTTTTAGTAATGCCCGACCAAATTAATGTGCCGATTCCCGCTTTGGCAACCGCCGCGCCGATAAGGCCGCCAATCAAAGCGTGCGATGAACTGCTGGGAAGGCCGTAGTACCATGTTATGATATTCCAGACGATGGCACCGCCTAACGCGGAAAAAATAACCAGATTATCGGCGGCATCGAGTTTTATGATACCCGCGCCTACAGTGTGAGCCACCGCGGTACCCACAAAAAAAACAGCGGCGAAATTAAAAAAAGCCGCCCAGATGACGGCAATTTTTGGAGAAAGCACGCGGGTGGAAACGACAGTGGAAATGGAATTTGCGGCATCATGAAAACCGTTCAGAAAATCAAAAAGCAGAGCGATAAATACAAGCAGAAAAACGAACGTTGCCGACTCAAGCATGTTTGAGAACGATCCCTTCTAAGATATTGGAAACATCCTCACAAACATCTATCGCCTCTTCCAGAAGCTGAAAAATGTCTTTCCATTTTACCAGTTCAATGGCGTCTTTTTCTTTTTCAAAAAGGTTGGCCATAATTGTTCTTAAAGTCACATCGCCGGCGTTTTCCAGCGTGTTAATTTCCACGCAGCAATCAAGAATCATTTCAGAGTTTTTCATGTTGCGCAGCGCGTGAACGGCACTTTTGATTTTTTTTATCGCGTCATTGAGAATTTGGGCTTGTCTGATGATTTCATCGGAAGGCTTTTTAACTTTATAAAGGTGGATGCGGACAGCTGTTGCTTCGATAACATCCATAATACTGTCCAATTTATTGACCAGAGCGTAGATATCTTCGCGATCTATGGGAGTGAGAAAAGTCTTGTGCATTTTCTCATATGTTTTATGTGTAATGCCGTCCGCCTCATGTTCGATTTCTTTCAGTTTGGCGACCCGAACATCGGAATAATCACGAGTTTGTGCCATTTCCAGAAAAAGCTGGCCGCCTTCTTCAATTTTATCGACCAGCTCTTCAAAGTATTCGAAGAAGTTTTCTGTTTTTGGAAACAGGCGCATGAAGGAACCTCCTTAATAAATTTACTAAAAAGAGCATGTAAATACTGGCAGTGCTCTAGCGAATTATCGAAAAAAATGCAAGACTTTAAACTGCTGAATGCTGACTAGGAATTATTACTGCCTGTTATTTAAGGATTTTAAGATAAATTATTTTTCCGTCGTCTTGAGCATAAAACTCTTCAAGAAAAGCCGCCTGACGATAACCGCAGCTTTCGTAAAAATTGCGGGTCGGCTGATACTGTTTTCGGGAAGATGTGTCCACATAGACCCGACGACCCCCGGCGGCACTGATAAGTTTTTCCGTCTCCAGCAGCAGCGCCTTGCCCAGCCCCCGCCCACACAGGTCTTTGCGCACGGCAATCCAATAAAGGTCGAAGCTGTCTTTTGTTGCCGGAATAGGTCCCCAGCACGTATAGCCAATCACTTGATTGGATTTTTCAGCAAAGAGGAAGTGATAGGAACTGTCCCCGGCCAGTTCAAGCTTTTCCTGCGCCAGTTCCACGGCTATGTTGATCTCCTCCGCGGAAAAAAAACCGCTGGACTTGACAATGGCGGATATCGCATCCGCGTCAGAAGGTTGAATTTGCTGGCGATAAATTACATCAATCATAATGTTCAATGATGCGGCAAACCGTCGCGAAACATGAAATATACAGCTCCGACCAGACAAATGCTTGCCCAAAGGAAATTCAGCCTCAGAGGCTGTTTCATGTAAAAGACGGCAAACATGGCGAAAACAATCATGGTAATGACTTCCTGAATGATTTTCAGCTGCCCCAGGCTGTAATACTGGAAACCGATTCTGTTGGCCGGCACCTGCAGCGTATATTCAAAAAAAGCTATGCACCAACTGAAGACGATCACAAACATGAGTGGTTTGTTGTTTAAATTTTTTAAATGTCCGTACCAGGCAAAAGTCATAAACAAGTTGGAGAAGAACAGGAAGATGATGGTTTTCAGCACAAAATGAAGAACTCCTTTATATTATAATTTTAACGCATTTTGTATTATAAGATTAACGGCCTCATGAAATTTAATGCCCGCCTCTTCCAGCGCCGCGGCGAATCCGGCTTCCGGCGACAAACACGGATTAGTGTTGATTTCCAGAACCCACGGTTTGCCGTTATTGTCAACACGAAAATCGACTCGGGCATAGCCGCGCAAACCGAAAAGTTCCCAGCAGCGCAGGGCGATTTCGCGCAAAGCAGTTATCAGGCCGGCGTCTTCCGGGGCAAAATCAAATTTCCTTATCGTGTTGTTATACTCAAAAGAATCCGCCACCCATTTGGCTTTATAGTCCACTATCTTCGGTTTATCTGACGTGTAATCGCGAAAAAGCATTTCGGCAATGGGCAGTACCCGCCCGCCATTTTTGTCGGATATAATGGCGACGTTAAATTCCCGGCCTTCAATATAGGCTTCGGCAAAACAGGCGCCGCCCAATTTTTTCTCGCGGCGGTTCATTTCCTGCAGTATGTCTTTAGTGTTCGTATAAGCGATTAGCGAGGTTTCGTCCAGGCCGATGGAAGCGTGCTCCCAGGAAGATTTAATCAGATATTTTCCGGGGCGGGATGTTTGAAAAAACGAACCATCCTGTTCCAGCCAGTCCGGTGTGACTATGCCGGCGTGCCGCAGGAATTTTTTTGACAGCGGCTTGTTGGAAGTTATAAACATCGCTTCGGTAGGGCAACCTGTGTAGGGTATTTGCAGGTAATCTAATAATGTTGGGGCCAGATGAATGAGACAACCTCGTCCGGCCACGGTTTCGACGATGTTAAAAACAATGTATGGCCTTAAATTTTTGAGTTCTTTTATTGTCTGGTTTAAATCAAGCGCAAAAGGCAAGGGCACCGGTTCGTAATTAAGCAGACGCAATGCGGAAGATATTGCCTCGGCCTGCCGCAGGCAATCCAGTTCATCTGCGGAAGCATCGGGGGAAATATCGCTGTGCAGGATTACAATTTTTGTCATTTCAACCTGAAAGAGAAATCATTCATTGACCCGCTTCAGGGCGGACGCAATGATCGAGCTTATTAGTTCTTGGTAGCTTATCCCCACTTTGGTGCAAATTATAGGCAAATCGGAATGAACCGGATGTAAACCGGCGAGGGGATTGACTTCCATAAAATTCGGCACGCCGGCGGCATCAGAACGTAAATCAACACGTCCGGCGTCTTTCAGGTTCAATGCTTGCCAGACCTTCAGGGCGGTTTCCATGGCGCGACGAGCTTCTTTGTCTGTTGCCAGCTTATATTGAACCAGTTCTTCGCAGCGTTCCTTATTTTCATAAGAATAGGCATGTTGTTCGGCGTTGGGATTGAGCAGTATTTCCATTGCGCCTAACGCGCGGGCTTCTGCGCCCGAGCCAAGTATCCCGACAGTGAATTCCCGTCCGGGAAGATAAGTTTCCAGAAGCACCGGCTGTTTAAAGGTCTTTAAAAGATCCCTGCAGGTTTTGTCTAACTCCTGGCGGCTGTTAATTTTCGATGCCGGATTGATGCCTTTACCCGTACCTTCCGCCACCGGTTTGGCGAAAAGAGGATAAGGCATTTTTACTTTCGGTAAATCAGCGGCGGATTCCAAGACACAAAAGTCAGGGGTGGAAATACAAAGATCGCGGACAATATGTTTGGTTATCCCCTTGTGCAAGGTGAGGGACAGCGCCAGCGCGTCTGAAAAAGTATAAGGAATTTTATAGGCGTCTAAAAGGGCGGGAACCTGCGCTTCGCGGCCGAAGCCGTACATGCCTTCGGCGATGTTGAAAACAAGATTCCAGCGGTCTCCTGCCGCAAGGCGGCGGACCAGCGACTTGATATTGCCGATTCTGTCCGTCTGATAACCGATGTCCTGAATAGTTTTTTCCAGGGCGTCAATCGTGCTGGGAAAGTCAAATTCAGCTATCTCTTCGGGAGAATATCCTTCTTTTAAGTAGTCGTCGCGCAAATCGTATGTGATGCCGACCTTCAATTTCTTCAAAGCCATAAATAAAAAGAAAGACTCACCTCTCCGGCACACACTTCCTGTTTTAGTGAATATCTTTTTGCTCAGCGTGATTGTCGGGATAGCGGAAGATGTTTCCTTCGTAGTTGCGCAGAATCAGGTCGCCGTTTTGCCATCCGACAGCATATTCGGGAAGAAGGGGTATTTTGCCTCCTCCGCCGGGAGCGTCTACCACGTAGGTGGGCACAGCGTAACCTGTGGTGTAGCCACGTAACCCCTGGATAATTTCGAGACCTTTGCTGATCGGGGTGCGAAAATGGGAAGACCCGGGAATCGGATCGCATTGATATAGATAATAAGGACGAACGCGAATTTGTAGCTGGCCGTGAACCAGTCTCATCATCGTGGCCACGTCATCGTTAATGCCGGCAAGCAGCACGGTTTGGCTGCCCAGCGGAATTCCCGCATCGGCCAGCCGGATACAGGCGGCGCTCATTTCCGGCGTCAGCTCATCGGGGTGGGTAATATGTATACTCATCCACAGGGGGTGGTATTTTTTCAGTATAGAGGTAAGAGCCGGAGTTATTCTCTGCGGCAGAACAACAGGCACTTTGGTTCCGATGCGCAGTATTTCCACGTGGCGGATCTTGTGCAGGCGACCGAGCAGCCATTCCAGCTTATTGTCGGATAAAGTCAGGGGATCGCCGCCGGAAAGCAGGACATCCCGTATATTTGCGTTGTTTTCAATATAGGCTATCGCTTTTTCCCATTTGTCCAGGTCAATCAAACGCTGATTACTGCGTTCGATAATGCGGGAACGAGTGCAGTACCGGCAGTAGGTTGAACAGGAGTCGGTTACCAGAAACAGAGCCCGGTCCGGGTAACGGTGCACAATGCCGGGAACCGGAGAATCGGCGTCTTCATTAAGCGGATCTTCTTCTTCGCCCGCTGTATGCAGACATTCGTCCATCACAGGCACAACACACCGGCGTAGAGGAGAGGAAGAATCTTTGGCGCTGAGAAGACTGGCGTAGTAGGGGGTAATAGAAACGGGCAGAGAACCGGCATGATGCATCATTGCCTGGCGTTCGTTCTCCGAAAGATTGAGTATCTGGGACAGTGTCTGGACGTCGCGGATGGCGTTGCGCAGTTGCCAGTGCCAATCGAACCATTCAAAGCGGGAGATGTCCGGGTAAAACTTTTTACGGAAAAGACGCGAGCGGGTGGAATCTTTAAAAGGAAATGGAATCCTCTCGGACTTTTGTTTAGACGGCTGCGGCTGAGATGCGGTCGCGGCCAGCGAGCGAAAGTCGATTACTTCGTTTTCCATTTGAACAAGACCGGTCAATCGACCAGGAGGTTCTGCCTCCTCTTTGAACAGGGTCTCGTTTTCCATTTTTTTCTCCTTCGGGAGGATTGCTGCACCTCCAAAAAAAATTTTACTACAAAAAATTTGCAACTCTAATTTTTGAATTTAAGCAAATAAAAAAATTTGTCAACATTTTTTTTCAAAAAATGAAAAATTTTTTCAGGCGAAGCTTGTCTTTAAATCTCTCGCGCGCGCATTCCGCGTTTTTATTTACCCCAATTCTCCGTTCCCGGTTTTTTTATCAGACATCAATTGAAGATGTTGGCGCTGACGGGAGCTCAGATGACACGCCTGTAAAAGAACGGAGATGATTCGGGGTGAAACTGGAGCCGGTGAAACAAAACCGGCATCCTTTTTTCAGCAATACGCAAGGATTCGCGGCAGTGTTTAGTCATTATTTGTGGCCGGGGATATTTACGCCGTGCGCGCGGCAATTCCGGCACATAGCGCAGGTTTCCGTAGATTCATTCCGTTGTTGACGCCTTGTCCGGGCTTTACGTCGCTTTCAGCCCCAAAAGGGATACAGGGGGGACGATGTCTCCTGCAGGCAATCATGAATTTGCCCCATCGCTATATTATTTGATTTTACGGCTAAAGACTCCCGAGATGCTTGTCGATGTAAAAAAGAGGTGGGCAAATCCGATTTTTTCGAGTAACAAATCCATGTAGAAACGCATTACGGCTCCTGGAGGAGAAGCAAAATGCCCGAATTGCCCGAAGTGGAGACACTGTGCCGGCAGTTAAAAAAGAAGATTTGCGGCAGAGAAGTTTTAAATAATGAAGTGTTCGACAAGAAATTAGTTCCTGTGAACAGGATTCGGGACAGCAAGGTGGTTGACGTAAGCCGGCGGGGAAAGACTATTGCCATCGGTCTCGATGACGGCCGTACCATAATAATTCACCTGAGAATGACAGGAAGGCTTCTCTGGCAAACCGCTTGCGATGTACCCAAATACGCTCGCTGGAGGTTGTCGCTGGATAATGGCGAGGTGTTTTTGATAGACCCGCGCCGTTTTGCTACGGTGAAGGTATCAAAAGAACCGGAGAGCCGAAACAACCGGGAAATCTTCGACGATTTTAATCTGCGAATGTTTGTTGAGCTTCATGGTCAGCGCAGAACGAAAATAAAATCACTGCTCATGGACCAAAACGTCATAAACGGCATCGGAAACATCTACGCGTGCGAGATTTTGCATCGGTCGGGTATTCATCCGGCCAGAGAAGCGGCTTCATTGAGTAAAGCGGACTGGAAGCGACTGTTGCACCAAACCAGAGCTGTTTTGGGCAAAGCGATTAAGAAGAGGGGCACGTCGATTTCTGACTGGCGCGATCTGTACGGGCGCAAGGGTGAAAATCAGAACGAGTTGACCTGTTATGGCAAAGCAGACAGCGCCTGTCCTTTTTGCGGCGAACCGATACGCCGCGTCAAACAAGCCGGAAGAGGAACTTATTTCTGCCGGATCTGCCAAAAGTAGCACGGGAAAGCGCAATACAGCTTGAGGGAAAATAAAAGTTGTGGCGTAAAAGCCACGTTTTATTTGTCGTCCGGAGTGGGATACGCGTCTATTATGAACTGACGGATTTTGCTTTTAGGGGGTATTTCTCCGACGGACACCACCTTATTATTAATGACCAGCGCCGGTGAACCCATGACTCCATAGCGTCCTATTTCTTTTGCGTCTGTAATGTGACGCAAATCGGCGGCTATCTGCATCTCGGCAAGCAAATCACGGACATTTCTTTCCAATTCATCGCAACGCGCACAGCGCATACCCAGAACGGCGATACGCAAACCGGCAAGAGGTGCTTCCGCGACCGGCAGGCCGTGTTCTATTTTAAATTCACGTAAAAGTGCGTCGCCGTAATCATTTAACGCGGAAGAAGGGATATAGTTCTTTGCCGATATTTCCGCAAGCAGGGCTTTTTTTATCTCTTCATCGTTTGTATCCTGGTGGGCAGACGTTATTTTCCTGAAGGCGTCTTCCCATCCGACAATTCCTACGAAGCGTCCGTTAATTATAATTTGCTTTATTTGATTTTTTTCCATGTGTTCAAACACCGTCCGGGAATATTTATTTTTTTAACTGGATTTTACCCGCTTTTTTGCCCAGCCAGTCTTTAATTCTGTCAGTCAGCATTGGCCTGCGGACAGTAAATTTTGTTTCTGCCTTTTGGTCTGACAGCATGCATGTTGCCACGGCGGTATATGCGCCTGCGGGTATCGGTTCCTGGGTGATGACCACAATCTGATTGTATGTGCCGTCTTTCGAGTACGTGCCGGTAATATTGGCCTTCAATATTCCCGTGACCTTTGCCAGCGGAGATATCTTGGCCTGAAAAGAGCCGTCAGGATTTATTTTACCGTCAGCGACGACGACGTTGGTGTCGCCAGGCCCCGCCAGGCTGATGAAAACGGAATCGTTCGGCGGGAAGCCTGCTCCTTCAAAAACGATGTCCGTGCTCATTACTTTGGCTATGCCCAGATTTATGCTGTCAGGGTTTACGATAAGCTGTGGTCCTTTAACGGCAGGGTCTAATTTGTTGGTGTTTTCACAGGCGGATATCAGGACAGTGCCGACTATGATAATAAATATAAAAAGAAAAGGTCTGGTAAACAAAAGGTTTTGTTGTTTAAAAATCATTTTATGCCCTCCCTTTTTTTATTAATAATAGCCTTGAACCGATATTGCGCGCAGAGATTGTTGCCTTTTTTGGGGTGAGTATAAGAAGAACAGGCCTTTATGTCAACACACAGTTATTTCCAGCAGGCGCTCAACATTGCTTGAAACTAAAAGATATCAAGTGTACACTGTGAATCAGGCCGGAGAAGACCAGATGATCGCCGGTAGACTTGAGCTGCCGGAGGAAAGTCCGAGCTCCGCAGGGCAGGATGGTCGCTAACGGCGACCGGGGGTGACCCCAGGGAAAGTGCCACAGAAAAGATACCGCCTCGCGCAAGCGGGGTAAGGGTGAAAAGGCGAGGTAAGAGCTCACCGCTTTCCCGGTGACGGGAAAGGCATGGTAAACCCCATCCGGAGCAAGACCAAATAGGAGAACGTTTGAGGGCGGCCCGTCCGATGTTCTCGGGTAGTGTCGCTAGAGGCGCAAGGCAACTTGCGTCCCAGATGAATGATCATCGTCGCGCTCGCGGGTAACCGTGGCGTGAAACAGAACTCGGCTTACGGTCTTCTCTCGTGCCTGATCAATTTTTCTGTAAGAGCGATTTAAATGAAAATGGTGCCGAAGCCGGGATTTGAACCCGGACGGGTGTAACCCACCACCCCCTCAAGATGGCGTGTCTACCAATTCCACCACTTCGGCATAAAGCAGTTATTTCTTTTCCGGCGTTGCGGGAAGAGGCATTGCCTGTTTCTGAGTCGCATCAGGGCTTGCCGGTGCGGATTCCTGCTGAGTCACGGGGGCGTTGTAACGTTCCACTATCGAGGAGCTTCCCTTGGTGGCCATGTAGGCAAGCGTCAAGGAAGTAATCATAAAAACTATCGCCACCGTGGCGGTCAGCTTGCCCAAAAAAGTACCGGCTCCCGACGAACCGAAAACCGTCTGACTGGAGCCGCCGAACGCGGCGCCCATATTCGCGCCTTTGCCTGCCTGCAACAGAACAACCAGAATCAGGACCAGACAGGTTAAAATATGTATCAGGGTAACAAATGTCTGCATAATGATCGAATCTCTTAATCTCTATAATTTAATTTTGCCGGGCAATTAGCCCTCTGGCGCATCTTTTATTAAGGATATTTTTTTCTTATCCTCATTAATGCGGCTGGACAATATCAAAACGCGGAAAAGTCGTCAACTTTTTATTTTTACCAAGAAAATCAAACCAATTCGTCTAGCGGCTGAGCTTTACTCCCACACGGTCGCAATAAAGGTTTATGGGACAGGCGCTGCAGAGCGGTGAAACAGGCTTGCAGGTGCGCCGTCCGAAAGCGACCATCAATGTGTTGTAGATTATCCAGTGGCGGCACGGCAGTTTTGCCCGGAGGGCGAATTCCGTTTCGTCCGGCGTTTTTGTTTTGACGTAGCCCAGGCGGTTGGAAATTCTGTGCACATGCGTATCCACGCAAATACCGGGCTTGCCGTAAGCCAGGGAGATAACCAGATTGGCGGTTTTGCGCCCCACACCCTTGATGTCCAGCAGTTCTTCCAGATTATCCGGCACGCGCGAATCAAAGTGTTCAATTAACTCCCGGCAGACATGATGGATGGTACGCGCCTTGACGCGGTAAAAACCGACCGGATAAATTGTTTTAGCAATTTTAGATTCCGGAACTTTTAACATTTCCGCTGGTGTGGCAGCCAGCTTAAAAAGCCTTTCGGTGGCGAGCTCCGTCACTTCATCTTTTGTCCGGAGGCTGAGCAAAGTGGAAATGAGAATCACAAAAGGGTCACGCTGATTTGCCGCTAGATGCGATACAATCGGCAGCATTCCGACTTTCAGCTCTTTTTTCAGGATTTTAACGATATCGTTTATATTTTGATCTTGCATGGATAATTTTTACAGGCAAAAAGCAGGTTCTGGCGCGACAGATTTAATAAGTTTTTCCGCGGCATTTTCCTGTGATGATTTACCGGTTACGGCCAGCCACACGCTTCCTTCCGCGCCACAGACGCCCCCTGCCGAAACCAGTCGCGCTTTTGCGCCGGTAAGCAGGGCGATGGCATCGAGTTCGGTAAAAACTTCTCCCGGCGCGGGCATAAGCCGCGGACCTTCGCCTCCGGGCGCGTTCATCAAGGCTACCATTTCATCGAGATTGCCGCTGACGCGTTTTTCCAGGCCAACCGGTATTATCAGGCGCACGCGCCTTCCTACAACCACGCGCAGAGCCGCGCCGATTGTTCCGGATTTGGAATCCGCAATTAAAATTACCGCCCTTTTGTTTTCTACATCCAGCGCATTGGCGCCCTTAAGGATAACATCTCCCTCTTTTAGATTATCGACAACATCAAAAATAGTTTTGCCCTTCTGCCAGACGCCGTTTTGTATAACGACATCGCCGGGAAAACCGCTTTGATCCGCAAGCCTGCCGCCTTTTGTTTTCGGGCCGCCCGGAGGCAAGACAATGCCACGGAAAAAACGGTGGCGTGGGAAAGACGACTTTTTATCGATTTTGGCCAGCATTTCTTCGGCGATATAGCCGTTGGTTGTGCCCGCAATGATGACAATTGTCCCCTTTGTTCGAGCGCCAACCACGGCAGGGTGCTTTACCATAGCTTTGGCAATGAGGCGTTTGCCCGCCGCGGGCGTGATGATGAATTGCTTCATAAGCCTTTTTCCTTTCCGCTTCCCGCGATTAATGGATTTTTGACCAAATCATAAGACATAAAAGAGACCACAAAAGGTAAATGATCAAATTTTTTTGTATGTGTTTCGACAAAGCCGATTTTTTCATACCACTTTTTCAGCTCAGCTTGCTCTGCGATAATGCCGATGCTTACTTTTTCGGCTCCGGATTGTTTTGCGGCATTGAAAACATGATTAACTAATTTCCCGCCTAACCTTTGCTTGCGTTTCTGCGGCAAGACAGCCAGCCTTTCTAAATAACACAGATCGTTGCCGATTATTTCGTAAGCCACGCAGCCGCATGTCTGGTTTTCTTCTTCCAGAAGCAAATAAATCGCGCCTCTGTCCATGTCTTTTTTAATCCAATCAGTCTCGCAATTGGACGGATGCCGGGGCGCGGTTTCTTTGGTCAGGCCAAAACGCACAGCCACATCATAAAATGATTTTCTTATAATATCGGCCAGCAGCGGAATTTCTTCCGGCCCGGCCTGACGGATTTTAAACTTTTTCATTTTGTTTCCCATAAAAAAGTTTATTGAAATCAATTTTATCGTTTTTTTAATCGATTAAAACAAAACCATACCTGTTTTGAACAGTATTTTTGTTCTGCGGGACATCAAAACATTGCCTGCCCGTATTTATCTTTATACACCATTTCCGCGACTGTTTTGCGCGGCGGGCCTTCGCGCAGCGGCAGCACGGGCCGGCCGATGGGAATTACCGCCACGACTTCCCGTCCTTCCGGCACCGCGAGGATTTTTTTGCACGCTTCATGATTCATCAGTCCGACAATTACCGTGCCCAGACCCAGTTCATGGGCTTTGAGGCAAAGCGTCTGCACGGCAATGCCCAGGTCAAACATATACCAGTTGGCAAGCGAGGTGGATTTCTTGCCGTTGTAACAGCCCGAAATATTGGTTTTGGCGCAGGCCACAATCAAGGCGGACGCGGCCAATGAGCATTTTGTGGCCGGATTTTTTTCCGTGTAAGTTCCGGTTACGGATTCGATGAGCGCCTTGTCCCGGACAACAATGAATTCCCATACCTGAGTATTGGCCCATGAAGGAGACCAGCGCGCGGCTTCGAATATCTGTTTAAGCTCGTCGTCACTCACCGGCTCATCCGTAAATTTTCTCACGCTGCGGCGTTTGAGTATCGCTTCCTGCAGTTCCATCGTTAGACCTCCATTTTATGCGTTATGTCTTTGCCGGGAATATAACCCGTTCTTATTCAAGAGTGCAGCAGATTTTTTTCGAAAAGCGCGCGGGCTTTTTGCGCCACGGAAGAAACCGAAAAATCAAGGCTTTTGTAATCCGCCTCCAGCGTGCCGATAAGTTTCATCTCAATAGTGTTGACTGCGCGCGTATTGAACGAAAAAAACCCCGGGCGAAAAAGCATATCTGTATTCTTGATCAAAAGCAGATGTATCGGCGCTTTGCAGTAGCGCGCGATGCTGAACACCCCTTTGTTAAAAGGGGCAAGCTTTCCGTCGCGGCTTCTGGTGCCTTCCGGAAAAACAAACACTATTCCTCCATCCGCCAGATGTTTTTTTATCGTTTCCAGATTATTGATCATTGCCGCTCCCATCATTTCATTGGGCGCGGAGGGGATATAGCCGGTGTTTTTCAAAAACCAGCCGAAGATAGGAACCTTAAAGAAAGTGCTTTTGACAATAGTAATCTGCCGCGGAAAAAGAGAAACAAGCAAAATGGGATCGAGATAAGATAGGTGATTGCAGACAATGATCGCCGAGCGGATTTGTCACACTTCTTCGGGAATATCGAACTTTGTGCGGCGTATCAAAAAGCGCGTCACGCCGAAGAAACATTTAAGGTGAATGTGGTTAAGGTTTTGCAGTGCCGTGGCACGGTTTTCCGCGATAATATAAGCGGGAATGTATAAAATTACCAATAAAACCAGAAAGCCAAAAAGGAAATACGTCCACAGAAGCACTGTTATACAAAAATCATAGATGCGTTGGATAATTTTTGTCAGGCGCATTAAGTTCAGGAAAACTTTCTTAGTATTAAGATTGTATTGACACCGCCGAAAGCGAAGTTTTGCACGGCTGTAGTTTTGACGGGGTGTGTCAACACTTTCTGGACGTGCTTGATAATGGCGCAGCGCTCATCTATTTCTTCAAGATTTATCGTCGGCGCGATAAACCCATCTTCCATCATATACAAAGACATGATGGTTTCGATGGCGCCGCAGGCGGCCATGGTGTGGCCGATGTAGCTTTTTAGAGCGGTTACATAAGGATGATTGCCGAAAATCGCCCCGATCGCCTGCGCTTCGATGATATCTCCCATTTTGGTTGCCGTGGCGTGCGCGCTTATCAAATCTACGTCTTGCGGATTGATTTTGGCGTTTTCCACGCCGAGACGTAGTGTTGCGGTAATGCCGGCGAGATTGGGCAGAATTAAATCCCCACCGTTGTTGTTGCAGGCAAAGCCGATGACTTCCGCGATAATATTAGCGCCGCGTTTTCTAGCAAATTCATATTCTTCGAGCATCACCGCGCCGCCGCCTTCCCCGACCGCGAGGCCGTCGCGCGATTTATCAAATGGACGGGGCGTGCGCTGTGGTTCATCGTTGAAAGCCGTCGAGCAGGCCAGAAGATTGTCGAACACGGCAACAGTTATCGTATCATATTCGTCCGCGCCGCCGCAAAGCATGGCGTCCTGCAGGCCGTATTTTATTGTTTCATATCCGAAACCGATGGATTGACTCGCCGTCGTGCAGGCAGTGCCCGAAGAGATAACCCGCCCCGTAATGCCGAACATTTTAGTGATATTGACCGCCGTCGTGTGCACCATGGATTTCAGATAGTCAACCGCGCCGATGCCCTGATAGGATGCCTTGTCTTTTGCTTCAAAAAAAATTTTATAAATATCCCGCTGGACGGTGGGCGAGCCGTGAATGGAGCCGAACGCTACACCCAGCTTGCCGGAGGTTATAAAATCCTGCGTCAGGCCCGATTGCTCAAGGACTTCCTTGGCGACCTGGCAGGCGTAATAGGCGACAGGCCCCATTGTCTTGCGGTGAGACCTTTTGAAATCGTATTCAATGGGATAATCCACTGTTCCGTAAACGCGGGAATGAATAAAACGACTGATTAATTCGTCTTCGCGCAGCGGTTTAATCCCTGATTTTCCTTTTAAAAGATTTTCGGTAATCTGCTTTTTGCCGTGGCCGATGGGCGTTATTGCCGAGGCCGCCGTAATAACAACTCTGCGTTCCATAAGCTATTATCCCGCCGTTTTTCTTGTCTGAATAATCCTTTCTATATAATCGCAAATCTGATTTATCGTACGGATGTCCATGGCTTGTTTTTTTTCTTCCTGGGTGAGTTCAAAACCAAGCATTTTTTCTATTTCCAGTAACAGCTCGATGGCGTCGATGCTGTCAAATTCATACTTTTCGCGTAAATTGTCGTCCATGCCGGGATTTTCTATCTCAAATTCCCGCGAAAAAATGTTTTTGATTTCCTGCTCTATTTCCTGACGTGTCATTGGCTTTTTGCTAACTCCCTTGATTTTTTTTAACAGACATTTTTCTAATCTTCTACAATTTACCCGCTTTGTGATAATGAGGCCGAAGGACGAAAAGCAATCTCGCCCCTGGAAACAGATTACCGTATACCCTATTAGCTTCCGTATTTACAATGAAATTGCACGAAAAGTTAGCATAAATTATTCGCCGCGTCCACAAGATTAAGAATTCCATCCGGTTAGTCGATTAAAACGCTCTGCTCCCGTGATTTGCTTGGCGACACTGAATGCCCCCAGGATGCTTCCCAAAACTCCCGGCGCTAACGCGTTTTGCCCCGCCAGAAAGAGGCCGGTCACCGGCACATTATTTAATGACGCGACTTTCATTAATTGACTGGCGGAACGCAAGACACCGTAGCATGAACCTTCGGGACAATTAATGTAGTCGCGAATGGTTAAGGGCGTGAAGATATCGATAATCTGAGCGTTTTTGAGCGGGCCAAAAACTTTTTCGGCTTTCTGCAGAAGTTCACGCCCGATAGCCATTTTTTTTGTTTCGTAAGCGTGACCGCGTTTTCCGGAGAAGGTGTTTTCCCACTGGTCCCATTCCTTATATAAGGATCTGGTAATAATAGAAAGCAGGTTGCTCTGATGACTGCCACGCCTGATTTGGTAAAATATTCCGTCTGTTATTGTTCCTTCTTCATCGGCGGTTAACTTGTAGATATTATGTGAAGTTTCCGGATGCACGGTTGCGTCCACGCTTGCTTGCACGCCGATTACGCCTTCGGTTTCCTTCAATTCCAGGATTCGCTGCCGGTATGACGGGCGGACTGAATGGGGCTGTAGCAGTTTCAGCACAACTTTCGGATGAATGTCGGAAATAACAGCATCGGCAGACAGCTCTGCGCCGGATTGCAGCCGTACCCCGTTAATTTTCTTGGCCCCGGTAAGTATTTCATCGGCGCCATTGTTTAAGACGAGTTCCCCGCCCAATTCAAGAAAGCGGCGGACGAAGACCTCGGCCATTTTTGAGCCGTTCTCCTTCAGGCGCCAGGCGGACAAGAGGTAACCGGCCATGACCATGTGGTGCAAAATTACGGGACATTCTGCTGCCGGCACACCGAAAAGTTGGCAGGGTACGCCAAGTACTGCGCGCAGGCCGGCCGACACATCGATATTATCCAGGAATTTGCCGAAGGGTTGATAGTAATCGGTGTTTTGAAAAGGATCTCCCTGGTTAAGCAGGAATGAAGGGTTCGTCATTTGTTTCATTATCGTCCGCAAATTATTGGTGATAATATCTATTGCCCGGGCTTCGCGGGGGAATGATTTTCGCAGATTATTCCCGTACGCATCAAGATTTACGGGTAAATCAAAAATAAAATCGTCAAAAATGTAACGGTCGATAAAACCTTCCTGTTCAATTTTAAAAAAGAGTTCACTTACTTGTATCCCCATAAGGGAGAACATTTTTCCCAGCGGTTCGTTTTCCCCCAAAGCTCCGACATAATGAACTCCCACGGGGCAATCAATGCCGACACGCCGGTAAGAACGCATCAGGCCGCCGGGCAGGGGATTTTTCTCCACGATAGTAACCTGATAGTTCAGGCCGGCCAGAAGAATTCCCGCGCTAAGTCCGCCGATACCGGAGCCGATAATAACGATGTTTTTTCCTTCTATGGTGTTTTTCATTTTAGTTCTTGATAAATATTTTTTGTTCGATCAGTTTCCGAAAGACTGAGCTTCAATCAGTGTCATGACCAGAGAATAGTTTGTCCTCTCTTCGGCATGCAGTTCAACGCGCCGATAGATGTTGTCTTTGTCACGGGCGGAGATAAACGTGATATGCCTTTTTATGGCGCCTTCCGCCGTATAGAGTTTGACAGAAATATCTTTTTCTCGACTGGCCGAAACGTCAATCCATTTTCCGTCATCTTCGAGCCAGCGGCAGACGGTTTCTCCTTCCGTCAACAAGCCGCTTTGATAAATTTTTCCCTTCGGGGCGAAGAACATTAGTTTTATGTCGTCAATCATTTTCCGGGAAAAATTTTCCGAATTAAAAGGAGGCAAGGCGCGATTGACCGTCAGCAAGCCGGAATTTTCCTCAGCTTCAAAAAGTACCATTCCTTCCGCGGTCATGATGGCGCAGGACACCTCGCGCGAAACGGGATCAGCTAATGTAATGCCGATAACGGTGCTGGTGATATTGCCCGGCAGGCGTATTTCAATGGCGTGGATCAGGCGCTGTCTTTCTTTTAAAAAAGGGAAAGGACAAGTCGTATCACCCGCGCGGGGCGCATCAATTATTTTCGGCAAAGACTGACAGGAGAAAACGAGCAGCGATAAAATCAACACGGCTTTTATTTTCATTGTACATCCTGAAAGATTTCTTCGGGGATTGCTTTGTTGATTATTGTGCCGGTGAAGTCGATTTTGGTCACGGAATTTTCGTTTTCGACGATTTTAACTGTTTTGACCGCTTTGTCTTTTTTCGACAGCGTGATGAAAATGTTTTCAATCATTCCGGTCATGTTTTTTCCCGTAGGCGTCAACGTGATTTCCATGTTTTCCGTTTCCTTTAAATCGGCTTGAAAGGAAGGATTCTGATTGAATTTACCGCTCATCCAGGCGCTGATTTCGTTCAGAACGATGCTCATTGCTTGTACTCCGCCCGTCTGGTCTTCGATGAATTTTCCGCCGGAAAAAAAGTAGCGTTTCGTTTTTCCCTTGTGGGTAATTATCACGCTTTTCAGCGGCTTTAAATATTCCCAGCGCAGCGAATCGGGGGCGGCGTAGTAAAAGCGGCCTTCCGAAACCAGCGGTTTAGCCAGAATTTTCATTGATTTATTTTGTGTAAATTTGGCCTGAATGGAGCGGATTTCCGCGGCGTCTTTGCGCAACTGTTCAAAAGCGTCGGCAAAAACGTGGCCGGAGGAGAACAGGAATAATAGAAATAATGCGACGACAGGAAAAAAAAACGGGGAAAACGTCCGAAAAATTTTCATCAGCAAATACCGCCGTTAATATTTACGACCTGTCCGGTCATGTAAGAAGAGTCGTCCGAGCATAAGAAGCAAATGACTTTTGCCACTTCCTCCGGTTTGCCCGGGCGTTCCATGGGAATCATTTTTTGCATTTCCAGGATGGGCGTTCCTGCTGTCATTTCCGTTTCGATTAATCCGGGAGCGACGACATTGACTCTTATCCCGAAGCGCGCCACTTCTTTGGCCAGCGAACGGCACGCGCCGATAATTCCCGCCTTGGCGGCGGCGTAATTTGCCTGGCCGCGGTTGGGCATGATTCCCGCGACGGAAGATACACAGACAATAGAGCCGCTTTTAGCCTTAACCATCTCCCGCAAAATCGGTTTGGTTACATTAAAAAAACCTTTGAGCGTGGTGTTGATGACGCTATCCCATTCATCCTCGCCCATCATCATGAAAAGGCCGTCGGCAGTAATTCCGGCGTTGTTGACCAAAATTCGGATTTTCTTATGCCGGGCGATTATATCCTTAATTTTTTCCGATGTTTGCTGCGCGTTGACCACATCAAACCCGACAATTTCCCCGTCTGAACCGGCATCCCGCACCAGTTTTAAGGTTTCTTTTGCCGCGTTTTCATTAACATTATAATTAATGACCACAAAATAGCCGGCTTTGGCCAACTCGACCGCCGTAGCGCGCCCGATTCCCCGGCTTGCTCCGGTAACAAGGGCAACCTTTTTTTCACTCATTTGCTTGTCTCCTCGCAACATTATATTGATTGATGTCCGCCTCATTTAAACGCAGGGCTTGCAATACCATTTTGGCCAGAACATCTTCTCCACTTTTGATTGTTCCTTCAATGACGGCGTAGTTGTCCAGCGAATACTTGCTGGTGACAAAAACCGTGAGTCTGGTATTTACGGGAATTTTTGTCACATTGAATTCCGCGCTCTTGATTCCGACCAGCCACCCTTTCACGCTGTCCTTGCCCTGATTTTTTCTTTTATAACCTTCCACGATAGCCGCCGTCTGGGCGGCGGCTTCAATTAAAACCAGTGCGTCGACACCCCCTTCTTCAAACAGGGGCCAGGAGGGGCTTACCACCGCAACGGTGATGCCGGAATCTTCCTGGGCATCGAGAACTTCGCTGATTATCTTTATCGGTTCCCGATGCGGGATGATACTGTCAATGTCGATATTAAGCATGGGCTTTTCATCCGCGACCCTTTTAGCTAATGAAAAAAAGCAGTTAAAGTCAACAAAAATCGTTTCCTGTTTTATTTTTGGCGCGCAAAGTTTCCCGATTTATTTTCAAAGCGAACATTGATTTTTTCCATATTTTCCGTTAAGTTTCCCCAGCGAATAAGCCGTGGAAAATGTTTTTTATGACGGAAGTGCAAAAAAATAAATTCATCAATTATTATAAAATGATTCTGACTCCGTCCGCAGAGTTGTGCCGGCAGGATTTTACTTTTTCCGGCTACAGCTACGGCGAGGTTTTTGAACTGGCCGCGGGCATCAAAAAGATGCTTGCTTCCCGCGGCAGGGACAAAACACTTTGCCTGTGCACGGAGAAAAAATCGGTAACCGCCGCCTGCATTCTGGCATCACTTGCCGGGGCCTGTCAGTTGATTCTGCCTTATTCTTTTTCCGCGCACGCGCTGACGGAGATGCACGAAGCCACCGGTTTCGATGCCGCGATTGCCGACCATCCGGAAGAATTGCCCTCGGGCGTGGAAGTTATCACCCCTCTTGCCGGTAAAATATCCGAACTGAAGACGGAGGAAATACGCGATCCGGATAAACCTTTTTTAAGCCTTTTTACCGGCGGTTCCACGGGTAAACCCAGGGTCTGGACGAAGTCACCGCGTAATTTGCTGGCCGAGGCGTTTTATCTGCAAGAAAAATTTCAGTTGACGCAAAACGATTTGTTTGTCACCACCGTGCCGCCCTATCACATTTATGGGTTGCTGTTTTCCGTCCTGGCTCCTTTTGTGGCGCAGGCTCAGATTCTTCCCGATATTTATACCTTCCCTCAGGAAATAATTTCCGCGATCAACAAACACGGGGCCACCGTGCTCATCAGCGTGCCCGTTCATTATCGTGCTCTTCATGTGGATAATTTGTCGGTGGGATCATTGAGAATCGCCTTTTCTTCTTCCGGGGCGCTCAGCAGATCCGATGCCGCGTATTTTTATAAGAAAACCGGCGTGGGAATAATAGAAATCTATGGTTCCACCGAAACCGGCGGCGTCGCCACGCGCAGCATCAGCGAGCAAACGGAAAGCTGGAAACCGTTTGATGTTGTTGACTGGAAAATCGACGGCATGAACGGCAAGAGGCTGTGCATAAAATCTGATTTTGCCTCTGAGGAAATGCAGCGCGATGCCGAAGGCTTTTGCATGACCGGCGATGAAGCGAGTTCCGATAAAGAAGGCCGTTTCCTTCTTTTGGGCCGCGCCGATGGTATTGTAAAAGTAGCCGGCAAAAGAGTTGATTTGATTGAAGTGCAAAATAAAATAAAAACACTGCCGACGGTTGAAGATGTCGTTGTTATATCACTGCCTACCGAAAAAGGGCGCGAAAGTATTATTGCCGCGCTGGTTGCCTGCGATCTTACCGAAACTCACCTGAAAAAACTCATGATAGAAATGCTCGAACCTTACGCCGTTCCTCGCTGCGTGAAGATTGTTTCGCGTATCACCAGAACGCCTGCGGGTAAAATTGACCGTTCCAAGATAGAGCAGATACTTCTCTCCGATAAAGATTAAGAAAGTCAGTCCGTTTTTTCGCTTTTTGTTTTCAGCCGTTTCAAACGGTGCGCGAGAGATTCTTTTTCGTCTCGTGAAAAACCATTGTTCTGATTGAGCGCGTTTTCCACCAGCATTTTTGCCGCGTGGTAATCGCGGGCGTGATGCTCCAGCCATTTGGCCATCTCCGACACGGCGGAAAAATCCGCGGGCGCTATTTCCAGAAGCTCCTGCCAGATTTGCGTGGCCTGCTCCCAGCGTCCGGTGCGTTTGTATAAAAAGGAAAGCTCTTTTTTGGAGATGACCGACATCCGCGTATCCGTTTGCTGTTCGTGGAAAAACTCAAGAATTTTTCCGGCGCGTTCCGTATCGCGCCGTTTGAACAGGAATCTGGCCGCGGCCAGGTAATCATCCGCGTGTGAATTATGCAGTTCCCGCTTCGCGCAGAGAATTTCTGTCAGATGCGTGGTGAGCGTGGCCATGGAAATCACGTCCAGTTTGTTGTGTTCAAAAATAGCTTCCAGCAGCCGTCCGTCTCTTTGTTTGAGCCAGTCGAAGTAACGCTGTGGAATTTCCCAGCCGGGAATATCGCCTTCACGAAAAACGCCCAGCACTTCCGCCTCCAGTGTTCCCAGGCGGCTGTTTTCCAGGCGATGCCCCAGAATGCGCCGTGAGGGGTGCAGCAAATCCAGATGGGGAAGCTCAGCTATGCCGCTTTTCAGCCGGTTCAAAATAAAGCGCGTGGATAAAAGATTAACGTCGAAGGCCTTGCCGTTGAACGTCACCAGAAATTTCTTTTGCGCGGCGATTTCGGCAAGATACGCAAGCGCGGCTCGTTCTTCGGAAAAATCGCGCGCGAAAATCTGCCGGATATGAAAAACGCCTCCCTCAAACCAGCCCAGGCCGATTAAAAAAGCCATCGTGCCCGTGCCGCCCGAAAGGCCGGTTGTTTCAGTATCCAGAAAGAGGCCTTCCTCACAGCGGCAGCCGCTTAAAGTGTAATCCCCTGCCAAAACCCCCGCGGCGTGCATATCCAGATTAAGAGCTTCGCAGATATTGCGGCGTCCGTGACGGCAGTTTCCGGGCATGATGTCGCTTGCCAGAAAAAACCTGCCGTGTTTGTTTTCTATTTCTTCGCCTCTGACTATTTTTTCCAGCGCGATGGTTTCTCCCCAGAATTCTTTTTTGGGCGCGGAAGTTGGCGCCTGGGGACGGCGCGAAAGAATCATATCCATCCGCCGGCGCAGTTCATCAATCTGCGTTTGTTTTGCCGAAGGCGCGGCTGGCTTCATTGTTTTTTCGCCGGTCAGGCGTTTTAATTTATCAATCGAGCTCATAATTTTCTTGTCATCGCGAGTCCTGCTTAAGTAGGACTCGGCAATCCTTCATTTTGTCATTACCCGGCGCGGTCGGGTAATCCAGTCTTTATTTTTTACCCTCTTGGATTCCCTTTTCAAGCAAGGGAATGATAGCTTTTTGTTGTCAGTTAAGCCTAATTATTAAGATTAAAGATTTGACTTCTTATTTCTTCCTAAAGTTATTTTTATTTAAGCTCTCTTGAGTTTAGAATTCCCTTGATTTTTAGCTGTGCTTCTTCTTTTTTGAACGTTGTAATCGGAAAAGGATTGGAACTTGATATTTTATCTACTAGGGTTGCAGGAACAACAGCAGCATATCCGATTATTCTGTTTGTCATATTTTGCGATACTTGAAAATAATAAGTATTTCCTTCTATTACATCAATCGTTGGTCGGTTTTTTGAAATATATTTTTCATGATTTGCGTCTATCAAATATTTTCCCGGATCAACATCGAACAAAGCGATTCCCGATTTAGTATTGTAATTCAACTTTTTGCTCCGGTTCCCAACTGTTACATGTAAATAGTCATATAAATCTTTACAGAAAAAAATTACCCTAGCCTTACCAGATTCAGGTATCCATAAATTGACATGCCGAGATTTTATTAAATCATCCACAATATCCCCTCGCGCCGATGCAAGTGCAAAATCCAGCACCGTTTCACCCTCGGGACTCTTTGCATTTATATCAGCCCCATTTCTAATAAGCAGCTTAACAACATCGGCGGCATTGGAAAAATCCCATTTAGTGGCAAAAACTAAAGGTGTACACCCTAACGGATCTCTCGACTCTATGTCGGCACCTTTATCTATTAGGAGTTGTACAATTTCAAGCTGTCCAAATTCTACGGCATAGAGCAATGCATCATATCCTTTTTTGTCTTTGGCTTTTACATTTGCCCCCGAATTGATCAGGTATTTTGCTGTATCAAGCTTATTATGCCATATCGCATACATTAGCGGAGTGACACCATTGCTATCTGGCTGATTGATATTAGCGCCTTCTTTTATAAGGGTTTGCACAGCCTGTGAATCACCCTTTGCTGAAGCTTGTATAAGTGCTGTTTTTTCGGCGCATCCTGTTACAAGTAAAATTACCAAACTAAGAACAGTTAAATAATGATAGAACTTCATAATACCACTCCTTTCTTAATTACTCTAATGGGAGCATAACGCTTAGCCCCTATTTTTTCATTTCCCTAAAATCAATCCGATTATTTTCGGCACCATTTCCTTGGCAGTTTTGCCTACTTCCAGCGTGGGCCCCACGCAGGAAGGGCAGCCGTAGGCGCACGGGCATTTTTCAATTAAAGAACGCGCCGCGTTTAATAAATTTGTGTGTTCACGGTAGAGCAGTTCGGAAAAGCCGATGCCGCCGGGGTAAGCGTCAAAAATAAAAATCGTCGGGTCAAATTCATCGATGCGCATGCCCGCTTTTTCTTTGAAATTATCCGGGCGTCCTTCGGAAAACGAAGTTATCACGCGGCCCGCTTTCCCTTGGCTGACAAACCATTCGCCGGATTTATCGCCCAGCGCGCGGTCGATATCGTGCGTGTCGGCCATCAAAAACATTGCGGATAAATGATGCAGTGTGTAGGCGAGACCCGAAAGCCCGTCAATTATTTCCGCGGGCGAAAAATTAAGCGTACGCAATCGGTCGCGCCCGATGGTAAACCAGTAACTGGTCGTGTGCATGTCTTTTTCAGGCAGATTCACGTCGCCGTAGCCCAGATTTTCGGACGTGTAGAATTTAATTTTTTTAAAGCCCACAACTTTGCGCACCACCTGCACCTCGCCGTGTTCGACAATGATTCCTTCGTTTTTGTGTTTATCAAACGAATCAATCACGCGCACGTTGGTGTATGTCATGGCGTCGGTGTAATAATCGGAATCCACTTTGCGCACATAAGCTTTTTTGCCATCGAGGTCGAGTTTGTCCACGTGATACTGCTCGGAGGCCATCATGTAAATCGCCTCATCATGCAGGGCGGTGAAGGCGCTATCCCAATCCACCTCGGCAATTACCTTGTGTTTGCCGGTTTCTGTCGTGTCCACGACGACAACATTTTCCGGATTGATGGCTCGCAGGCTTACTTCATCCGCCGGATAGCTTTCCGCCGCCCAGTGCCAGCGCTCATCCGCCTGGTGCAACACGCCTTTTTCCTCCAGGTATTGCAGGAATTCCTCCAAATTTTCCCCGCCGAATTTTTCTCCTTTTTCAAAAGGTAATTCAAAAGCCGCGCTTTTGATGTGGTGTAGTAAAATCAAAAGATTATCGGGATTGATGCGGCAGTGTTCCGGTGAGAGAGAAAAAAAGTAATCGGGATTTTCCATGATGAACTGATCCAGCGGATTGCTGCGCGCGATGAGCATGGCCAAACTGTGCCCGCTGCGGCGTCCCGCGCGCCCGGCCTGTTGCCAGGTGCTGGCGATGGAGCCTGGGTAGCCTGTCATAATGCACGCTTCCAGATCACCGATATCTATGCCCAACTCCAGCGCGTTGGTGCTGATGACGCCCATGACTTCGCGCGTGCGCAGGCCTTTTTCGATTTCGCGCCTTAAATTTGGCAGATAGCCGCCGCGGTAGCCGGTGACAAAATGGTCATCCAGTGGTTTGCTCTTTACGAATTTATCTTTGAGATACTTGGTGAGCACTTCCACGTTGAGGCGGCTGGTGGCAAAAACAATTGTCTGGATATCGTTGCCGATAAGATCGGAGGCGATTTTGCGCGCGGGCGTCATCGCGCTTTGCCGTATGCCCAGCTCGCGATTGATGAGCGGCGGATTGAAAAGAATAAAAGTCTTTGCCGCGGTTGGCGCGCCGCTTTTGTCGATAAGAGCCACTTCGCGCTCCAGTATTTTTTCGGCATGCTCTCTGGGGTTGGCCACCGTGGCCGAACAACAGATGAAAACGGGATTGGCGCCGTAAAAACGGCAGATGCGCATAAGACGGCGGACGACGTTAGCGAAATGCGAGCCGAAGATGCCGCGGTAAATATGCAGCTCGTCAATGACCACGTATTTTAAATTGGCGAAAAGCTTTTGCCACTTGGTGTGATGCGGCAGAATTCCCGTGTGCAGCATATCGGGATTTGTGACAACCACGTTTCCCAGTTTGCGGATGGCCTGGCGCGCGTCATCGGGCGTATCGCCGTCGTAGGTGTAGGTTTTGATATCGGCGTTGAGATCGGTGATCAAAGAATGAATTTCGTGCATCTGATCCTGCGCCAGGGCTTTTGTCGGGAAAAGATACAGCGCGCGCGTTTCCGGCGCGTCCAGAGTGCTTTGCAGCACCGGCAGATTATAGCAAAGGGTTTTGCCACTGGCGGTCGGCGTGACCAGCACGACATCCTTGCCGTTGCGGATAAAACGGATGGCCTGCGCCTGATGACGATAGAGTTTTTCCATGCCACGTTTTTTGAGAACATCGAGAAGGCGCGGATTCACCCACGCGGGATAGTCTTCAAAATCGCCGGCTTTAGCGGGAATTTCCACCACCGCGGCGGCGTTGGCATTGAAGCTTTTATTCTTTTTGAGGCGGGCAACCCATTCTTCAAGTGTAAGTTTGGCCATATAATTTCTTTCTGAAAGTTTATTATAAACAAATCGCCAAATTTGACAACAACCAGTTTGCTGATAAAAATTGCGATATTATATAAAAAAACAAAGCCGCCGTCAGCGTTTGACTGACGGCGGCTCCGGCAAGTTAGCGTATAAATTTTTAAAATCCCTATAATGTTAGGGCGTAATGAATACCTGGTGCGGCTGGAAAATGCAGATATTCGTGTCGCCCATCGAGTTGCTGTCTGTTATTTCCGTAAAATGTACATAGCCCGTTTTGGGCTTCAGTTCGTTGGTGATTACAACCTCGCCTCTGTTCAATCCGGCATTTTTGTTGCCGTAAAATTTCTGAGCGAATACATTGTCCCACCAGACAAGTTTTTGCGTGTTAAAGTCTCTTGATTTACTGCCTTCACTGAGGCGGAAAATATAATACGCGTCCTGGCCGGCCAGCTTGCTCAGCGGAGACCAACTGACCTTAATATTCTTCAGGGGTGTTCCCGCTTTCAACTTTTTTCCATTTGAGGGGGAATATGAATTGTAAATTTTCTGCCTGCTTTTGACGTATGCGGCTACCAATTTTTTGGATGGTTCACTCCTCTGAAAGCGGGATTTTGATAAAACATCTCCATTTTTCAGAACCACTTCAATTTTATACTCGCCTTCTTTCATAAAACCGGTATTCAGATTCACCATATACCAGTAAGTGCCAAACCTCTCATCATATATGTAACCATTTTTGTTTATCGAATTATGCTCCTGCTTTATTGCAAAATCCACCTTATAGCCGTCAGGCCCATAGGCTGTTATTCTCTCGATTAAATCAGGAACGAAGACGCCTTTTGTATAAGGGGCAAAGGAAATAAGAAATTTATGTTGTTCTTTTTTTATTTTTTCGTCTGAGTAAGAAGCATCAAAATCGACATATACGTCACAGGCCATGATGTCGTAAATTCTAAGTTTTGGAGCCGTCGGCTTCTCCGCAGTAGTGGGTTTCACGGAAGATGATTTCCCGCACCCGCTTAAAACAAAAGCAAAGCCTGCAAATAACAGTAAAGCAAAAATTATTTTCTTTTTCATGAATCTTTCCCCTTTCTTCTATATTTTAAAAGAAAGAAAAAGCTACAAAATATGTGCCAGAAGCATAAATTCATTAATAATTATAATATGTTGTATTTATTATATTATTTATGTTCTGCTTTGCCAGAGTCTTTTGACATAACGTGTGTTGGCACATTACTGTGTCAACACAATAGTGTGTCATGACACATAACTTTAAATCTGCGGTGAAGTCATAAACATTTGCATAAAGTCAGGCGTTGAAGTGAAATAAAGTGATAAAATGTGTAATGAACAAAATGTTGCCGGATAATTGGAAACAAGCATGTCAGATATGTCAAGAAAGAATTGCCGCCCCCACGCGATATTTAAAACTGAAGCTCCTGGCTCGGGAAATCGAATATGACATGAATTATTTCTCCCGTAGCGGCGAGCGGCATAGTCAACCGCTCTAACGGGCAGGAAAGAATGATTTTGTTAAGAAGGGACTGGCAATAATAATTCGGTTGACAAAATTATTCCCGGTGATTTAATCATCGCACTAAATTAATAGTGTCGTCGCTTGTAAGGAGGAAAATTTTACGATGATAAAAAAATGTTTTCAAGACTTTCGGATTCTGAGGGCAGCGGTATTACTTGCGGCTGTATCTCTTTTAACACTGACAGCCATTAATGCGCATACTTGTTTTGCTCAGGCGAATGACGACAAGTCTGTTGCATGTCATAAAGATATTGCTCATACCGTCGTGCATTCCGCAGCACTTGGATTGGCTGAAATATTGAAGGATTTAAAAACGGAGAAGGAGCGCATCGCCTTGATTCGTTCCTTTATCAGTCCCATACGCTTCTATCCCGATAACTCGGGATATTTTTACGCTTACAATTTCGATTGCGTGAATATTGCTCATGCGACCCAGAAAGATTTGCAGGGCAAGAATCTTTATAATCATAAAGACGTCAAAGGCAAATATGTTATACGCGAATTGAGTACCGCGGCGAAAAAAGGCGGTGGCTTTGTTGAGTATAACTGGCTGAAGCCCGGCGCCAAGGGGGAGCAGAAAAAAATCGGTTATGTGGAACCTATCCCGGGAACAAACTATTTTATAGGGACAGGCGTGTATTTACCCTGAAGTTTAAATGAAAGCCGGAATCGGCACACAAAATGTTTTGCCCGAAATGTAAAAGCGAATATCGGCAGGGATTTTATCAATGCGCCGACTGCGGTGTTGAGCTGGTAGATAGATTACCTGCGGAGCCTGCGGATGAGAAAGGCGATGAGGAATTCGTGGAAGTGTTTTCCACTTATAATCAGGGCGAAGTCGCTTTTATAAAATCAGTTCTTGAAGGCGAGGGTGTCACTTATTATTTTCAGGGCGACAACCCGGTCATGCTTATCGCCGCCGGCGCCTACGCCCGGCTTTTGGTGAAATCCGACGAGGCGGACAGAGCCAGAGAAATTCTGCGGGATTTGGGGTTTTTATAAAGAAAAGATCCGCCGGAGCGCGATGTGCGACTGTAGCTAAAATTTTGGGAGTTCATTTTTTAGTGAACATCTCATTCGTCATTACGCCCTCGCACACTTTTAAGACTAACTATATCCGGCGTCATCTCAGACGGAAATGATTCTGGACTTAACACAATATAGTCATTGCCCAACGCGTGATATTTGAGGCATTTCATTTTTTATTTCAATAATTAATACGCGCAGTTTGTATTTTTTGAGAGTAAGCGAAATGTTACTGCATTTGGAAAAAAAGACAAAGAGAATAATTTTCTGGATTCGGCGGTTGCGTAGGGGAATAACACAACAGCTATTTTTACTTTATCTCGGCGTGATAACTTTACAGTGACTTTGCCCAGCGGTGTTTTTTTAAGAAGTTGTATGGATTGATGTGCACAGAAGATATGTGCAGCCCAAGCAAGAAGCTCAGGCTGCGCTTGAATTAAAATTCGGATGTTACTTTTTGTTCGATTGGCGCCAGATTTTCATTTTTTTCGCTTCCTTTATCAGGTTTTCCCTGAAATCGGGATGGGCAATGCTGATGATTTTTTCAGCACGCATCCACGTGGGACAAGCAGTGAGCTTCACCGCGCCGTACTCCGTGACGATGTAATCCACCATCTGCCGAGGAATGGTTACCACTGAACTGAGTGGCAACTGCGGCACTATGCGGGACTTTACCTCACCTTTTTGGTTGGTGTGGGTCGAGGCAAGACATATGAAGCTTTTGCCCTTTTTCGACCACTGGGAACCGAGAACAAAATCCCACATGCCTCCATTGCCGGAGACCTGCCATGTTCCGCTGCTTTCCGCATTTACCTGAGTCAACAAATCAACTTCTATCGCATTATTGATGCTGATCATGTCGTCAAGTTGCGCGATTATCCGGGGGTCGTTGGTATAGTTTACCGGATAAGAGGCAAGGGCGGGATTGTTGTCCATGAAATCGTACATACGTTTTGAGCCGATGGCGAAAGTGTAAGAACATTTATAGCGGTCGATGCTTTTTTTTGATCCGTTCATTCTTCCTGATTCAATCATGTCCACGTAGGCATCAACGAACATTTCCGTGTGACCGCCCAGGTTTTTCAGGTCGGAAGACGCAATCAGTTTCCCCACCATGTTTGGCATGCCGCCGATGCCAAGCTGAATGCAGCAACCGTCATAAATGTATTTCATAACGTTCTGGGCAATTTGTTTTTCCACGTCTGTAGGTTCAACCTGAGGCGCGTCGTACAACATCTGATCAGACGGCGCTTCGACGATGTAGTCTACTCGTGAAATATGAACGGATTCTTCGTTGCCGCCAAGACACTTGGGCATGTTGGGGTTTACTTCGACGAGGACAATATCGGCGTTCTCAATTTTGGCCGATGTTTCCGAGTTCTGCGGGCCAAGGTTGAAATAACCAGCATTGTCCATGGGGCCTACCTGCATCATAGCAATCCATTTTGTTGTACCCTTTTTGGAAGGGTCATTGTAGTAAACCGAGCGATAGTCTCTCGTGAAATTTTCATTGGGATCCTGGGTGAGAAGTTCTCGGTAGTAAAAAGGTCCACGGTGGTAAAGGATGGGACAGTAGTAGGTGGGTTGCACGAACGCGTGCAGCATTCTGGTAAGCTTGCTCCACTGCCAGTCAATGTAGATAAAGCTTCCCTCGTGTTTGATGACTTCCGGAGAGGGGGGAACGGTGACCGCCGTGAATACGCTGACATCACGCAGTTCCGGGGCACGATCGGCTAACGCTTTGTCCAGAATGACAGGTTTCCCGTTAAAAAAGCCGTAGTCCACAACGTCGCCGGAATTGACAACTTGCACTGCTTTATCAGCGGATACTAATTTGCTTTTGTAATCCTTTGTGTAGCTCATGAATTTTCCTCCATTTTTATATTTGAATAAACTCAAAAAGTTGTAAGTTTTTTAGTACAAATATTTTTGTATACAAGCAGACTTGGTTTTGAAGCGTTGCAGAAGTTGTTATGTACAGTGGTTGAACAGCAGTGATTGCCATGAAGGCTTTGTATAAATTATTTAATCTCCTTGTGGTAACTTTGTAAAGATTTTGCCCGCCCGTGTCCTTGGCGGAAGGCGGTAATGCCTTTAACAGCGGCAACTGCGGCGGCGGTAGTGGTGATGTAAGGTATTTTATATTTGATGGCCGCTTTGCGTATGTAGGAATCATCGTATTTGGAAAGCCTGCCCGCGGGCGTGTTGATGACCAGTTGTATCTCGCCGTTTTTAATCGCGTCAACGATGTTCGGGCGGCCTTCGTGCATCTTCAAGATTGGTTCGGATGCAATTCCTTTTGCGGCGAAAATTTTATGTGTTCCTTCTGTAGCCCGTATTTTGAAGCCGATTTTTTCAAACGCGCGCGCCACTTCCAGCATGCCGTTTTTATCCGCGTCCGCCACTGTGATCAGCACGACGCCTTCGCCGGGCAGACTCTGACCCGTTGCTTCCTGCGCCTTGAAATAGGCGAGACCAAAGGAATCGGCCAGCCCCAGTACTTCGCCGGTGGAACGCATCTCCGGCCCGAGCACGGGATCCACTTCCTGATACATGTTGAAGGGGAAAACCGCTTCTTTTACGCCGAAATGGCGTAAAACGCTATTTTTTAGATTTAAATCCTTGAGCTTTTTGCCCAACATGATCTGCGCGGCGACACGCGCCATGGAGATATTGCATACTTTGGATACCAGCGGCACTGTGCGCGAGGCGCGCGGGTTGGCCTCCAGAATATAGACGATATCATTGGCGATGGCGTATTGTATATTCATTAGACCAACGACGCCGAAAGCCACTGCAATTTTTTTTGTGTAATCATTTATTGTGTCGATATGGCGCGCGGGGATACTGATGGGCGGAATCACACAGGCCGAATCGCCGGAATGGACGCCGGCCAGTTCGATATGTTCCATCACCGCCGGAACGAAAGCGTCCGTGCCGTCGGAAATTGCGTCCGCTTCGGCTTCAATGGCGTTTTCCAGAAATTTGTCGATAAGAATCGGGCGCTCCGGCGTCACCCCCACCGCGGCGGTAACGTAGCGCTTGAGCATTTCCTCGTCGTGTACAACTTCCATGCCGCGCCCGCCCAAAACATAAGAGGGGCGCACCATCAGCGGATAGCCGATTTTGTTCGCGATTTTCAATGCCTGTTCCAGATTGCTGGCCATGCCGGATGCGGGCATGGGAATACCCAGCTTTTCCATCATTTCACGGAAGCGGTCACGATCTTCCGCCAGGTCAATCGTTTCCGGAGAAGTGCCGATAATTTTGACGCCGGCCTTGGCCAGGTCCGCGGCGATATTTAAAGGTGTCTGTCCGCCGAACTGGCAAATCACGCCTTCGGGTTTTTCTTTTTCATAAATGCTAAGAACATCTTCTACGGTAAGCGGTTCAAAATAAAGTTTGTCGGAAGTATCGTAATCGGTGGAGACAGTTTCCGGGTTGCAGTTGACCATGATGGATTCGTATCCTTCGTCACGCAGGGCGAATGCCGCGTGCACGCAGCAGTAGTCGAATTCGATACCTTGGCCGATGCGGTTAGGCCCGCCGCCCAAAACCATTATTTTGCGCCGCGAGCTTACAGATACTGTGTCCGGAGCATTATAGGTTGAATAATAATACGCCGCGTTTTCCACGCCGCTGACCGGCACGGCATCCCACGTCTCGGCAAGTCCCGCGACCAGGCGCTGTTTACGGATTTCCTCTTCTTTCTTTCCTAAAATCTGGGCGAGATACCTGTCGGCAAAGCCGTCTTTTTTGGATTGAATCAACAAATCATCGGGAAGCGGTTTGCCTTTAAAGGTGAGAATTTTTTCTTCCAGCTCCACCAGTTCTTTCATCTGTAGGATAAACCATTTTTTGATGTAAGTTTTCGCATGTAAGGCATCTACCGTCGCGCCCTTGCGCAGAGCTTCGTACATGATGAATTGGCGCTCGCTGGACGGCTCGGCCAGCATTTCCATCAAATCATCGAGAGATTTTTTATTGAAGTCTTTGGCAAAACCCAAACCATAACGGCCTTTTTCCAGCGAGCGAATGGATTTCTGAAATGCTTCTTTATAATTTTTGCCGATACTCATTACTTCGCCCACCGCGCGCATCTGCGTGCCCAGTTTATCCTGCGCGCCGGCGAATTTTTCAAAATCCCAGCGGGCGAATTTTACCACCACATAGTCGCCGGAGGGCGTGTATTTATCCAGCGTGCCTTCGCGCCAGTAAGGGATTTCATCCAGCGTTAGGCCGGCGGCGAGCATCGAGGAAATCATCGCGATGGGGAAGCCCGTGGCTTTGGAAGCCAGCGCCGAGGAGCGCGACGTGCGCGGATTGATTTCAATAACGACAACTCTGTCCGTTTGGGGATCATGCGCGAACTGCACGTTTGTGCCGCCGATGACCTGAATCGCTTCCACGATATCGTAGGAATATTTCTGCAGGCGTTTCTGCAATTCTTCGGATATTGTCAGCATCGGCGCGGTACAGTAGGAATCTCCGGTATGCACGCCCATGGCGTCCACGTTTTCAATGAAACACACGGTAATCATCTGGCCTTTGGCGTCGCGGACTACCTCCAGTTCCAGCTCTTCCCAGCCGATGACCGATTCTTCAATCAGTATCTGGCCGATTAAACTCGCCGATATTCCACGACTGGCAATAACACGCAGCTCCTCCAAATTGTAAACCAGACCACCGCCCGTGCCGCCCATAGTATAAGCCGGACGGACGACGACAGGGTAACCAAGTTCGGCGGCGATTTTTTCCGCCTCTTCCACGGATGTCGCCGGTTCACTTTTGGGCATATCGATGCCCAGTTTTTTCATGGTTTCTTTGAAAGCGATGCGGTCTTCGCCGCGCTCGATGGCGTCCACCTGCACGCCGATGACTTGCACATTATGTTTTTTTAAAATTCCTTTTTTGTGCAGCTCTGATGTGAGATTAAGACCGGTCTGGCCGCCTAAGTTGGGCAGGATGGCATCGGGTTTTTCGTTTTCGATTATTTCGGTGAGCGCCTGAACGTTGAGCGGTTCGATATAAGTTACATCGGCCATGCCCGGGTCGGTCATAATGGTTGCCGGGTTGGAATTGACGAGAATTATTTTGTAGCCGAGCTTGCGCAGCGCCTTGCAGGCTTGCGTGCCGGAATAATCGAATTCACACGCCTGTCCGATAACGATGGGACCGGACCCGATAATCAATACCTTTTTAATGTCTTTGCGTTTACCCATTTTGTAACTTTTGTTTATGCCTAAAAACGTTTCTGTGTCTGCCCGATTGTGTTTCTTGTATAAAGGCAATTATTTTTTATACTCGGCGTCGATTGTTATGCCAATACCGCCGCGCACGGCAAACTGCGCGCTAACCTTGCACCATCGTGGTTGGAGCACGGCAACCAAATCATCCAGAATAATGTTGGTCACATGCTCGTGAAAAACACCATGGTTGCGGAAGGACCATAAATATAATTTCAACGATTTTGATTCGAGGATTTTTTTATCCGGTATATATTCTATTTTTATCTTGGCGAAATCCGGCTGGCCAGTTTTGGGACAGATGCAGGTGAATTCATCCGTCTGTAAAACAACCACATATTCGCGCCGGGGATGATGATTGGGAAACACCTCTAATTTTTTTGAAGGTTTAGTCGGTTTACCCAGCAGTGTCAATACTGAAAGGTCGGTTTTCTTTGTGCCTTTGGCCATGCATTTTTCCTGATAAAATGGTATATCCGTTTACCGGAAACGAGTTATAATTTCAAGAATATTCGTCATGAATGATAAAAGGCATATTAATACCGGCATTTGTGTTAAATGAAGATAAAGAAATAATTAGGAGAAGGGACATTAAAAATGGCGGAAAACAATCAAAATATTATGAAAAATACGTGGAAATGCAGCAATTGCGGCAATACTGTGGTGGAAATCAAGCCACCGGAGATTTGTCCTTCCTGCAAACAGAAATGCGAATTTATGAATGTAACCTGCTATCAACCCGACTGCGGCTTTACCGGAATGGATAAGCGGCTAAAACCGACAAAGTAAAATTCTATTTCAGCTCAAACTCGAACGTGCTCACCACCCTTATCTTTTTAACGGGCGTGCTTGTCGGGCTATAATAAGCCGATTCATCGTTGCCGTCACTGCCGAAAATCTGAATGGTTCCCTGATTGGCCGAACGGATTTTGCCGATTTTCGCTCCGGAATCGGAGGCAAATTGCTGCGCGGTCAGCCGCGCGTTTTTGGTGGCTTCCGCCAGCAGTTGCGGCCGCAATTCGTTGAAAACGGTGATTGTATATCGCGGATTAGCGATGCCATCCATCTGGCCGTCAAGGAGCACACCGGCTTTGAGCAATTTTTCTGTTTCTCCGAGGGATTTTATCACCAGGCCGACGTTTTTGGTCATTACGCGCACGGCGCTGGTGGCAACATATCTGTAGCGTTCATTTGCCTGACCGGAATCATAATCGCGCGCCAACTTGTCGACAATTTTCATCGGCTGTAAGTTAATTTCTTCTTCTTTAAAGCCCTGCTTTTTGAGAAAGGCAACAGATAATTCTTTATCCGCGGTTATTCTGGCGTGCGCGTCTTTCAGGTTTTCACTGGCCCGCCGAAAAGACAGTGTCCAGACGGCTTGATCGGCTTTTACTTCTTTTTCCACCAATCCCTTGACAGTTACCGTGCGGATATCCGATTTGAAGCGCGTTGAACCTTTCCCGATATAATAACCTCCTGTAGCCAGTCCTATTAACAAACATACCCCGATTATTATTGCCGAGACTATTACAGCTTGCTTATCTTCTGAAGACATGTTCGCCTCCTTGATTGTACTTATGTAGTTATTTACAGGTATTCTTTTGCCACTCGTTTGCCCTCTTCTATGTTTACTTTGGAGAGTAAAAACCCGCCAGCAACGAAAAGCACGGTAACAGACAAAATTCCATAGCGGACGTTTTCGGTAAGAATAGTGATGACACCCATCATCACCGGTCCGAAAACCACCGCGAATTTGCCCAGCATATTGAAAAAGCCAAAAAACTGCGCTGATTTGTTCGCGGGAATAATCAGCGCGAAGAGGCTTCTGCTGAGCGCCTGAATGCCGCCCTGAAAAAGGCCGATGCAGGCGGCCAACGCAAAGAAATGCCATTTTTGCGTCATGAAAAAAGCCAGCAGGGTTATGAGAGTGTAGGCGCAGATAGCAATCATAATGGCTTTTTTGGTACCGATGCGCATGGAGAACAAACCGTATAATATCGCAGCGGGAAAGGCGATGAACTGCACCATCAGCAGGGCGGCAATAAGCGCGCCGCTGTCAAAACCCAGTGATTTTCCGTAATCGACGGCCATGCGGATTATCGTATCCACGCCGTCGATATAAAACCAGTAAGCCAGCAGAAAAAGCCCCACCACTTTCAGATGCCGGATGTCGCGCAAAGTTCCGATGAGTTGTTGCCATCCTTCAACGACAGCTTGGAAAAGGGGCACGCCTTTTTCGGCTTTCGGCTCTTTGACAAAAAGAAACAGAGGTATGGAAAAAACCGCCCACCAGATGGCGACGGATAAAAACGAAAGTTTTATCGCCATGACTTTGCCGGAAATTCCGAAAAAAGCGGGGAACTGAAACATCAGGACGTTGAGCAAGAAAAGTAGACCGCCGCCGATGTAGCCCAGGCCGAATCCCAGCGTGGAGGTAAAGTCCATTTTCTTTTCCGAAGAAACGCCGGTAATCAGCGAATCGTAAAAGATGTTGCCGCCGGAAAAACCCACGGTCGCGGCCACATAAAAAATAACCGCCTGTATCCAGTGCCCCTGTGCCACCATATAAAGGGAGCCGGTCATGACTACGCCTAAGAAAGCAAAAAAGAATAGAAATTTCTTTTTGGCCGAGCCGCGATCAGCCACCGCCCCCAGAAAAGGAGCCAGCGCCGCGACAATGATAGAGGCAAGGGAATTGGCCATGCCCAGATAAAAAGTGCTTTGCTGCGGCAGGTTGGGGTCGGCCCAGTACTCTTTAAAAAAGATGGGGAAAAAACCGGCCATCACGGTGGTGGCGAAAGCCGAATTCGCCCAGTCGTACATTGCCCAGGAAATAACGGATTTTTTCTGATCCAGCATGTCGTTTTCCGAAAAAAGAGAAAATAATTTTTCAAGTACTCGGGGAATGCTACTTTATTTGATGAAAAATAGGAAGAGAGAAATTTCTTGTTAAGATCAGAATAAAACGGATATACGGGTCGGTGTGTTTCGAACAAACGGGTTTTTTGTTCAGCTTTTTTCCATGGTTTTGTGGAATTTTACTTTTGGCCACTCTTCCATGATATGAGCAAGGCGCCATTCGCTTGCCGCCAAATAAACCAGATTCCCTTCCGTATCCACGGCCAGGTTGGACTGATTCTTTTTCTGAAAGTCTTCAATAATTTTCGCGTCGTCACAGGTGACCCAGCGGGCGGCGGCGTAATCCGCTTTTTCGTAATCGGCGTAAACACTGTATTCGTCTTTGAGGCGCGCCATGGTCACGTCAAACTGCAGCGCTCCTACAGCGCCCAGGATATTATCCGAACCCCAAACGGGACGAAAAACCTGGATAGCTCCTTCTTCGGAAAGCTGAGTTAATCCTTTCTGCAGGTGTTTCATGCGCAGGGGGTCTTTGAGCCGCACGCGGCAGAAATGTTCCGGCGCGAAATGCGGAATGCCGGTGAACTTGAGCGGTTCTTTCTGCGTGAAAGTGTCGCCCACTTTTATCGTGCCATGATTATGCAGGCCGATGATATCGCCCGGGTATGCCTCTTCGACATTGGTGCGGTCCTGCGCCATGAAGATGGTGGCATTGGCCAGTGACACTTCCTTGCCGATGCGATGATGCATCACGCGCATGCCGCGCTGAAATTTTCCCGAGCAGACGCGCAAGAAGGCGATGCGGTCGCGGTGCGCCGGGTCCATGTTGGCCTGAATTTTAAAAACAAACCCGGAAAAATCACCCTCATCGGGACTCACCACGCGCGTGGTGGTCGGCCGCGCCACCGGCGGCGGGGCGATTTTCACAAAAGCGTCAAGCAATTCTTTGACGCCGAAGTTATTAATGGCACTGCCGAAAAAAACCGGCGTCTGGCCGGCCTTGAGATATTCTCTGATATCAAAAGGATTGGCCGCGCCCTCGAGCAGGGCGATTTCCTCGCGCAGTTCCTTGGCCTGGCTCTCCAGAAGTTCATCGAGCAGCGGATCCGATAAATCGTTGATGACGATTCCTTCTTCCGAGCGCCTGTCTTTTCCCGGCGTGAACAGATGCAGTGTCTTGGTATAAATGTTGTAGACGCCTTTGAAGCGTTTGCCCATGCCGATCGGCCAGGATAAAGGCGAGCATTCGATCTGCAGCTTGTCTTCGATATCAGATAAAATTTCCAGCGGCGGCAGACAGTCACGGTCGAGCTTATTGATAAAGGTGATAATCGGCGTGTTGCGCAGGCGGCAGACTTCCATGAGTTTCTGCGTTTGCGTCTCCACGCCTTTGGCGCCGTCGATAACCATCAGCGTGCTGTCCACGGCGGTGAGCACGCGGTAAGTGTCTTCGGAAAAATCTTGGTGGCCGGGCGTGTCCAGAAGATTGATATCGCAATCAGCGTATTCGAACTTCATTACCGAAGAGGTGACGGAAATACCACGCTCTTTTTCGATGGACATCCAATCAGAAAGTGCGTGTTTGGAGGCCTTGCGGGCTTTTACCGCGCCGGCCATCTGAATCGCGCCGCCGAAAAGCAACAGCTTTTCCGTGAGCGTCGTTTTGCCCGCGTCCGGATGGCTGATAATCCCGAAAGTGCGCCGCCTTTCTATTTCTTTTTGCAATAACTTGCTCACGCTAACCTCATGTCAGGAAGCCTTATACACGAAAATATTGTTTTCCATTTTTTCCGATATATTGCCTGCGGATTTGAGTTCCTGCAAATACACGAATGTTTCGTTGAGCGCTAGAAATTTTTCAAAATCGGGCAAATCTTCACCGAATATTTCTTGGGCCACTTCGCGCGTGGTTTTCGGAACATTGTTTAAGAATCCGCCGAGCCAGTTTTTGCGCCTGGTATGATGAGCGCGGATTTCCTCGATTCTTTCCCGCACGCCGGAAAAGGAATTGCCATGCCCCGGATAAATTTCCGCGCAGCCAAGGTTTTCTATAGAGTCAAGAGAATTAAGATAAGTTTTCAGCGGCCGGTAATTATCGTCAAATATATTAGGAGTAAGGCTCGGCGCGATATAAGGTAGTATATGATCTCCCGCCAACAGAAATTTATCTTCAGGGAAGAAAAAGCAGATATGACCGTTGGCGTGCCCCGGCGTGAATATTACTTCAAATTGTGTTGAGCCGAATTCACAAATTTGTTTGTCTCGCAAAAAATCATTGGCACTGAACTCCGTGATAATACTGCGGATGTCTTCGAACTCGTCTATAATCGCGTCTATTTCCGCGGGTGTCATGCCGTGGCGTGAGTAAAAACTTCTAGCTTGCGCCACCGCTTTATCCGCCTTCCGGTAATGACAGTATTCCTCAAAAGCCGGCGCGGAGAGATGAATTTTTGCGCCGGTCATTTTCTGCAAAAGCCCGGCCATGCTACAATGATCGGTATGCACGTGTGTCAGATAAATTTGTCTGATGTTATTAATATCAAGACCAACGCTTTGTAAATCGACCTCCAGTGCCGCCAGCGCTCCGTCCGTATTCAGTCCGGTGTCGAAAAGCGCCAGATTTTTATCCTGCGCCAGAAGATAAGCGTGCACGTGCCGCAGGCGGTAAGGCATGCGCGAAGTGATGCGGTAAAAATTTTTTGAAATTTCAGTAATCATATCGTTTCTGTCATTAACAAAATATTTTAATCGTCTTTGCGGCTTTTCATCTGACGCTTTGTCGCGTCGAGTTCCATTTTTCTCAGGCGGATACTCTTAGGGGTTACCTCCACAAGTTCGTCTTCGGCGATAAATTCGATGGCCTGATCCAAGGATAAAATGCGCGGCGGCCGGAGAATTATCGTCGCGTCGGATGTGGATGCGCGCATATTCGTCAGCTTCTTTTCTTTGGTAATATTCACATTGAGATCGCCGCTGCGGTTGCGTTCTCCCACGATCATGCCCGCGTAAACCTCTGTGCCGATCTCCACGATCATTTCTCCGCGGTCTTCCATCGCGTAGCTGGCATATGATGTCACGCGGCCATGCCGGTCGGCGACAAGCACGCCTGTCATGCGCTGTGGGATTGAACCAAACCAGGGAGCGTAATCTTCCAAAAGAGAATTCATCACGCCGCTGCCTTTGGTATCGGTCAGAAACTGGCTGCGGAAACCGATCAGGCCGCGTGAAGGAATCAGAAATTCCATGCTGACTCTGCCCGATCCTTTATTAATAAGGCTTTCCATGCGGCCTTTTCTGATAGAAAGTTTTTCCGTAATTTTGCCGACAAATTCTTCCGGTATGTCCAGAAGCAGCCTTTCCACCGGCTCATATGTTTTACCGTTTTGCTCCCGTGTAATTACCCGCGCGCGGGAAACCATCATTTCATAGCCCTCGCGGCGCATTGTTTCCACCAGCACCGCCATCTGCAGTTCGCCGCGTCCGCACACTTCAAACGCGTCGGTTCTGTCCAGCTTTTTGATTTTGATAGCGACGTTGCGCAGCGCTTCTTTTTCCAGCCTTTCCAGCAAATGGCGTGAAGTGAGATATTTTCCTTCTTTTCCGGCAAAGGGACTGTCATTGACGTAAAACATCATCGATACGGTGGGTTCATCCACCTGCAGGCGCGGGAGTGCCAGTGGTTCAGTAAGGGAGGATATGGTATCGCCGATGCTGACATTATCCACGCCGGACAAAGCAATGATATCTCCGGATTCGACACTGGTGACCGGTTTTTTTGTCAGGCCGTAAAAGGTGTAAAGCGCCGTTAATTTTACGCCGCTGATAGTTTTTTCCTTGGTGCACAGACTGTAGCTGTTGTTTATCTCCAGCCGGCCGCTTTGCAGGCGTCCGACGGCTATTTGTCCCACGTATGAATCGTAATCCAGATTGGTGACCAGAAACTGGGGGATGCCTTCATCGTTTCCCCGCGGCGCGGGTATATAATCGATAATTGTCTGCAAAAGCGGTTCCAGGTTATCGCAATCGTCGCCTAATTTTCTGTGGCTGACGCCTTTTTTGGCGTTGGTATAAAGAATGGGAAATTCTATTTGCCTGTCTTCCGCGCCCAAATCAATAAAGAGATCGTATGTTTCAATGATTACCTCTTCGACGCGCGCGTCGGAACGGTCAATCTTATTGATGACCAGAATAATGGGCAGATGCAGCCCCAGCGCTTTTTTTAAAACAAAACGGGTTTGCGGCAGGGGACCCTCGCTGGCGTCCACCAGCAGTATCGCGCCGTCCACCATGTTCAGACTGCGTTCTACTTCGCCGCCGAAATCGGCGTGGCCGGGCGTATCCACGATGTTTATTTTCACCCCGTTGTAATCGACCGCGGTATTTTTGGCCATGATGGTGATACCTCGCTCTTTTTCCAAATCCAGCGAATCCATCACCCGGTCTTCCACGGTCTGATTTATTCGGAACACTCCGGTCTGCTTCAGCATCGCGTTAAGCAGCGTGGTTTTGCCGTGGTCAACATGGGATATTATGGCAATATTTCTTATATGGTTTTTTTTCATTACAGCAAATTTATGCAAGCATCTTTTTTAGCCGGTTTTTGCGATGGATAATGGCTGGAATCAAACCAATTTTAACCAAGGATGGCCAAGCTTCTTTAGAAAAGAAGAGGCGCTTCCATAGCAAAAAAAGTGCTCTTTAGCCAGTTATTTTTTTGTTTTCTGATCATGGAAAAATGTTACTGAAAATCCAGCTCTTTACAAAAGGGTATCGGAACATTATATTAAAAACATAGTTTGTAAATTATCAACCGGATAGGTGACAGAAATGAACTTTATTAAAATTAAATTCGGCAACAGTTTTGATGACGAATTTCAAAGAGCGGTTAATGAAATTTTTAATTTGGTGAGTCCGATATTCAAATATCACGAGACAGTATGGCGGCCTGCTATTGATGTTTATGAGTCGGCGACCGAAATTATCATTCTGGCTGATGTTTCCGGCATGAATAAAGACGAACTACATATAGAGCTTGACCAGCGAAAAATTAAAATAGCGGGCGTCCGCAGAGCTATAGCCGCGGAGCAGGAGATACGCTATCACCTGGCGGAAGTTCCGCGAGGATATTTTGAAAGAATTATCGCCCTGCCCGAAACGGTGGACGTGGAATCGGCTGTAGCTTCCTACGCAGACGGTGTTTTGATGGTCAGAATAAATAAATTTTCAGCAACTAAAGCACGTCGTATCGAAATTAAGACCGAAGAATAAAGGTACTCAGGAAACCGGAGGGTTTGATGGCTGAACAAATAAAACCAGAAGAGAATAAGAAATTTACAATACCGGAAGTGATTCCTATCCTTTCCTTGCCCAACATTTTGGTTTTCCCCAAGATGATGGTGCCGCTGGAAGTATCGGGCGGCAAATCCACGCAACTTGTAGATGAAGCCATGACCAAAGATCGTCTGATTGGCTTGATTATGCCCAAAAGGGAACTCGCGGATGAAAATGATTCCTATAAACTGGAAGATTTACATGAGGTAGGAACATGTTCCGTTATTCTGCGCATGGCGAAGACAGTCGAACACCGCACACAGATGCTTTTACAGGGCGTCAGCCGTTTTAAGATTTTAGAGTTGATGGAAGGCAAGCCCTACCAGCAGGCGCGGATTAAGGTTATTGAGGACACAGAAGTAAAGGATATCGAAAGCGAGGCGCTGGTTGCCAATCTGCTGGTTTTGTTTGACCGGATTCTCAAACTTTCGCCCTTTCTGCCGCCGGAATTCGGGCCAATGGCCAAATCGGTTACCGAGGCAGGTACGCTGGCGGATCTGATCGCGTCTATCATTAACGCGCCGGTTGAAGAAAAACAAAAGATACTCGACAGCATCGATATTAAGGCGCGCCTGAAGGAACTGACGCGCATGGTCAATCATCAGATGGAAGTTCTGGAGCTGGGCAATAAGATTCAGACCAAAGTCAAAGATGATATGGATAAAAGCCAGCGCGAATATTACCTGCGCCAGCAGTTGAAAGCCATCAAACAGGAACTGGGCGAAGCGGATGAAAACGCAGTGGAAACAGAGGAATACCGCAAAAAGATAGAAGAGAAAAATCTTCCCGAAGATGCCAAGAAAGAAGCCCTGCGGGAGTTGGAGCGGCTCTCCCGCATGAATCCGGCTTCCGCGGAATATACCGTATCTTCCACTTATCTTGATTGGATTACCGCCCTGCCGTGGAATGAATCCACGCCGGATAACATGGATATCAAAAAAGCGCGCGAGGTTCTGGATGAAGACCACTATGGTTTGGACAAGGCCAAAAAGCGCATTATCGAATATTTATCCGTGCGCAAATTAAAGCCGGATTCCAAAGGGCCGATTCTGTGTTTTGTCGGGCCTCCGGGCACGGGAAAAACTTCTTTGGGGCATTCGATTGCCAGAGCGCTGGAGCGCAAGTTTGTGCGCATATCGCTGGGCGGTGTGCGCGATGAGGCGGAAATCCGCGGCCATCGCCGCACGTATATCGGTGCTTTACCCGGCCGCATTATTCAGGGGCTCAGGCGTGCGGAATCGAACAATCCTGTTTTCATGCTCGATGAAATCGACAAGGTCGGCAGTGATTTTCGCGGCGATCCATCTTCCGCTTTGTTGGAAGTGCTTGATCCACAGCAGAATAATTCTTTTTCCGATCATTATCTGGATGTGCCGTTCGATCTTTCGCATGTCATGTTTATTACCACGGCCAATATTCTCGATACCATTCCTCCGGCTCTGCTCGACAGACTTGAAGTGATCGAGCTTACCGGCTACACACAGGAGGAAAAAGTAAAAATTGCTGAGCGCTATTTGATTCCCCGGCAGTTAAAAGAAAACGGCCTGACGGAAGAACAGCTTAAAATCAACACCAAAGCTCTCAACGGCATCATCTGCGGCTACACGCGGGAAGCGGGAGTGCGAAACCTGGAGCGCGAAATCGCCAATGTTTGCCGCGGCGTGGCCTCGGAAATCGCCGAAGGCAAAATAAAATCGAAAACGGTAACTCCAAAAGAGTTGCACAAATATCTTGGGGCGGTGCGGGTTTTGACGGATATCGACGCGCGCATCTCCAAGCCCGGCATTGCCATCGGCCTTGCCTGGACTCCTGTCGGCGGTGATATGCTCTTTATTGAAGCGACCGCCATGAAAGGAAAAAAGAGTCTAACTTTGACCGGTCAGCTGGGCGACGTGATGAAAGAGTCCGCGGCCGCGGCGTTGAGTTTTATCCGTACCAATGCCAAGGCCTTAGGTGTCGCGCCTAATTTCTTTGAGGATTTGGATATTCATATCCATATTCCCGCAGGCGCGATTCCCAAGGACGGCCCTTCGGCGGGCGTGACAATGCTTACTGCCCTGACTTCACTTCTAACCAATCGCAAGATAAAGAAAAATTTGGCGATGACAGGTGAAATCACTCTGCGGGGTGCTGTGCTTCCCGTGGGCGGCATTAAAGAGAAGGTGCTCGCTGCTTATCGCGCCGGTATAAAGACAATCATTTTGCCTGCCTGGAACCGCAAAGATATGGAAGATATTCCGGCCAATGTGCAAAAAAGCATCAAATTTCATTTTGTGGAAGATATGCTGGAAGTCCTTAAGCTGGCGCTGGAAACCAAAGGCAAGAAAAAAAGTTAATTTGTTACAATATTAAGTTATCTTGACTGTAGGTATAAAATTACCCTGTAAATACTATTTCCTATAATCCACAAACTACTAACCAAGATGAAAATGCAAGACTTCAATCCGTTATTATAAGGGTACAATTAATTTAGAAAAATCATCTAAATAATGGTATACGCTAACTATTCTAGGAGAAAATACAATCTATGAAAAAAATAAATAATAAAAAAGAGTATTTGGCTAAATTCAAAAATAAAAAAACCTATAACCGAATAAAAGCCGAGGCGTTAAAGTATGCGCTTGATATAAGAAAATTAGAAATTGAAATGTATTGGAAACGCACAGCTTATTTTTGGACTTTAAATGCTGCCGCATTTGCGGGATATTTTGCGACACAATCTTCCGCTAAATGTATTGATTATTATGTTGCCTCTCTAATTAGCTGCATCGGTCTTGTCATTTCTTTTGGGTGGCATATTGCTAATAGAGGGGCAAAATATTGGCAAGAAAATTGGGAGCTTCATGTCGACCTACTTGAGGATGAGATTATGGGGCCGCTATATAAAACCACACCTTCAACAAAACGATTTGCGGCCTTTCACCCTATTTCTGCCTTTCCATTTTCAGTCTCGAAGGTTAACCAGATTTTAAGTTTATTTATCACTATCGTATGGATGGGTTTGGCTATGCTAAATATACCATACGTATATTTATCATTGTATGCATGGAAATATTCACCTTGGATCCTCATTGCATTAACTGTTTTGACACTTATTGCTTTATTTACATTTGCAAGAACTAATAGAGAAAAAAATATAAAAATTGAACTATTTACGCGGGAATATGACAAATAAAATTATATGAAAAATTCTGCCTCCCCATACACTTTTATTGACTTATTCGCTGGAATAGGTGGAACAAGAATAGCTTTTGAAAAAGTTAATTGTAAATGTGTTTTTTCTTCTGAGTGGGATAAGTATGCTCAAATGACATACGAAACCAATTTTAAAGAAAAACCTGTCGGCGATATAAGAAAAATCAAAAGCAAAGATATTCCCAAGCACGATATTCTTGTTGCTGGTTTTCCATGCCAGCCATTTTCAATATCGGGGGTTTCAAAAAAGAAATCTCTTGGCAGACCACACGGGTTTGACGATAAGAAACAAGGGAATCTTTTTTTTGAGATTAAAAGAATTTTAAAAAACTGTCGGCCTGACGCATTCTTGCTTGAAAACGTTAAAAACCTGAAAAGTCATGACAAGGGGCGCACTTTTGAGATCATCATGCAAATACTTAATGTTGAGCTAGGTTATAATGTGTTTTACAAGATACTTGACGCATCGAACTATGTTCCTCAGCACCGAGAAAGAATTTTTATTGTTGGTTTCAAAAATTTTAAAGACTTCAAATTCCCAATTTATAACCCGCCAAAAAAAATTGTTCTTAATGATATTCTTGAAGACGATGTTGCAGACAATTTCACGCTCTCTGACCATTTGTGGAATTACTTAAAGCAATATGCCGCAAAACATCGGGCAAAAGGAAATGGATTTGGTTACGGACTAACTTCTCTCGAAAATCACACACGCACTCTTAGTGCTCGTTATTACAAGGACGGCTCTGAAATTCTTATTCCTCAAAAAAGAAATAATCCAAGAAGGCTTACACCTAGGGAATGCGCACGGCTTATGGGATTTCCCGACGATTTTAAAATAGAGGTTTCCAATACTCAGGCATACAAGCAGTTTGGCAATTCAGTGGTTGTGCCGCTTGTTTATGATATTGCCCGTTCAATAATTGGAAGTTTAAGCGGTCGCGATTTATTTCATGATAAGAAACATTACAAATTTATAAGTGGGGATAAATATGAGCCGACTCTCTTTGACATCTATGAAACAGTATCTTGCTAAAAGTATTAGTAGCATTAATCAAAACAAACTGAATGGAATTCTTGCAGAAATTGATTTGAGAGCTGCCTTGATTCGACTTGGTTTTGAGGGGAGAATTTCTCAGGGTGGTTGGATAGCGCGAAATGATGGCGCAAACGTTTTCGGGCACCATAGTGTCATTTTTTTTCCGATGATAATAGAACCGGATACCGATTATGATATTCTAAATAAGCCACCGCAAATTCCGAGAGGATTGCACACTATCTGCTCAACAATGCATCAGATTGGTATACACAGTTATTACTGTATTCCCGGGACATTAATCAATAACGACCCCAATTCTGTTGTTTGGTATGCAACTCAGCTCGGAATACCTGAGGAAGATTCATATCATTCTTTCGAAGACTTATTTAATAATTTTAACAAGAGGGAACGACGATATAATTTTCTCAGATATGCCAGTGAGAGCAACCTTATTCCAGAACATGCAATTGCAGAACAGTTTACAAAAGAAAACATTAGAGTTTGTTTTCAAAATCTATTTATGAGCGAGATGTCAGATGTTGACGGCATTCTGTGGGGACAGGAAAAAACTTATCCCTTAGAAATTAAAGAAAAAACGGTTGGGCACAGCAGGAAGGTTGGAGATTTTTTTGGAATTGATGTTGGGCCTTTTGTAAAACTTGCATTTTATGCAGCTAAAAGAGGAAATCTTCATTCGCTATTTATCGTCAAAGAAATTGACAATATTACAGATAGAAACTTGGTCAACTGGTGGTTCATTACATTTGATAAGCTTGCTCAGTATGCATCGTGGGTTCCCATCGGCGGGGGTACAAATATGCAAGGTGGAGGAAGCTCAACCATTATAATACCAAAGTCAGAGTTTATGCCACTAGATGCTTCTCATCTAAACCAGCTTTAAAGCTGCGGAGAATTAAATGACCGATGTTTTCACGAAGGTAAAACGTAGTGAAGTTATGTCGCGTATTCGTGGGTGCGGCAACAAATCTACAGAGCTTGCGATGCTTCGAGTCTTTCGCATTAATCGAATAACTGGTTGGCGGCGCCATCAAATAGTTTACGGAAGCCCCGATTTTGTTTTTCCGCAATTGCGAATTGCCGTGTTTGTCGATGGATGCTTCTGGCATGGATGTCCTAAGCATAGCACGAGTCCGGCGAACAACAAAGACTTCTGGAAAGCAAAGCTTAATTCCAATAAAGAAAGAGATAAAATAGTGACAAAAATATTATGCAAAGATGGATGGAAAGTTATTCGCATATGGGAACACGAGCTATCTACAAATAATTCGAGAAAATTACTCCAGCGTCTAAAACGTTATTTCCCTCAAAATCTGTAATCAAACATTTCAAACGAAAATCATTAAAAAGTTATTCACCATCGTTGTTGAGTTGTAAGCGAAATCGTTAATTGATCTAGCTATCATTTAGTTAGCCTTAAAAGTATCGCACGCTTGGAAGGTTCCTTGCTCGAATCCTTTTCTAAGCTGCAGATTGCGAGCGATGTGACCACGATGACCGGTTAGTATTCTGGAAAGAACGCTGCTTCGGTTTTCTTCTGGTCTGCGCCGGGCGGGCAAAAGGTCTTCTTTGGTTGCGCGATTTCATATCAGGCGAATTATTTTTAGATGAACTTTTCTGTATTTCGGAAGTCAATCCAGCAACGTTATGATATTGTAGTTTTTCTCCGAGTATTCTTTTCAGAGAATGCGCGAGAGCCAGGTCGTCTCCGGTCACAAAGGTAAAAGCGTCACCGGTCTTCGAGGCGCGCCCCGTTCTGCCGATGCGATGAGTATAAGCATCCGCGGTGGAAGGCATATCATAATTAATGACATGTGATATCCGTGTTACGTCAATGCCGCGGGCGGCAATATCTGTCGCCACCATAATCTCATAACGGCCGTCACGGAAACCATCCAGCGCCTGTTTGCGCTTCTGCTGGGTGAGATTTCCATGCAGTGAAATAACCTTGTGTCCTGATTTATCGAGCTGCATAGCCAAACTTTTTGCCCTTGATTTTGTCCGCGTAAAAACCAGAACCGATTCCATTTCAGTCTTTTCCAGAATATCCTTGAGCAAGGCTGTTTTAATACCCATCTGGACTGGATAAAATCTATGAGCAACCGTCATTACCGGCGCGGTGTGGCCGATTTGAATAGTGACAGGATTCTGCAAAAGATCCATCGCCAGGCTTTTTACATCGTCGGGCATCGTCGCGGAAAAAAGCAGGGTTTGACGCTTTTTGGGAAGATGCTTGACGATTTTCCGCACATCCGGCAAAAAACCCATGTCAAACATGTGATCCGCCTCGTCGAGCACCAGCACCTCCACATGAGACAAATCAATGGTGCCGCGTTCGATGTGATCAAGTAAACGGCCGGGGCACGCGGAAACTATTTCCACATTGCCGCGCAGCCTGTTTATCTGGTTATGAATGCTTACTCCGCCGTAAACAGCCGCGCTGCGGAGCTTTGTTTTGTGCCCCAGCTGTTTGATCGCTTCGTGGGTTTGTTCGCTCAGTTCGCGCGTCGGAGCGATAATCAGGGCGCGGATACGGCCAAGCGGCTTTTCCATGAAACGCTGCAGAATCGGCAGCACAAAGGCCGCGGTTTTTCCCGTCCCGGTCTGGGCCAGTCCCATAAGATCGCGGCCTTCCATGACCGGGGGGATTGCCTGTAATTGAATCGGTGTCGGCTTTTCGTAGCCAAGCATGCGCACACCGGTAAGTATTTTTTCGTGTAACTCAAATTTCTGAAAACTCATTTTTGTTCCTTTATTTTTAGTATTTACCAGCTATCGGTATTTTTGAACCCATCTCGAACCGTTGGGGCTGGTAAAGGCACAGCATTTCAAGCGCTTGTACGCGCCGGCAATACAGGCCGCGAACACGGCATTAAATTTGGATTCTGTCAGATTAGCGGAATTTTCCTGCGCAAGTTTCTGATAAGAAAGGTGGGAAGGCAAATATCTATCGCTATCAGTTGATAGCTCTTCTACACGTATAACTGCCTAATAGCAAGGAATATCTTTATGCTTAATCGCGCGGTTTTTTTTATTACGTTTAGAAACTCAGCTAACGCTAGCCGTCATTAATTTAATTAGCATTAAAAGTATCGCATTTTTTTGGCATTGGCTACTACGGACAATGATTTTAAAATTGACCGATTTTTCGTTATGTGCGAAATTACATCACGGTGGAAAAAAGATAAAGAGCATTGCCTTTATACGGATTGCCAATTTTTGATTGATGCCATAATTTAACCAGAGGGCATTGAAAAGATTCATGAAAGCTCGCTAATTTATATGTCTATTGAACAAATTATTATTATCATAGCCGTATTTCTTGTCATCAGCACGTCCATGAGCAAGTTTTCGGATATAACTGGTGTTCCGGCTTTGTTATTGTTTCTCGGTCTCGGGATGCTTGCGGGATCGGACGGACCGGGCGGTTTTTATTTTGACAATGCATGGTTAAGCCAGGCGATGGGCACAGTGGCGCTGGCCTACATTCTGTTTGCGGGCGGACTGTCTACTGATATACAGTCGGTGAAGATTGTCACCAAGCCCGCCCTGGTATTGTCTACGGCAGGCGTCGTGATCACGGCTTTGCTGGTCGGATTATTTGTGAGATATTTTCTGAACCTCCCCTGGCTCAACGCTTTTTTAATCGGCTCGATTGTTTCTTCCACTGATGCGGCGGCGGTATTCGCCATTCTCCGCTCGAAAAATGTGGGGCTAAAAGAACCGTTAAAACCGCTTTTGGAATTGGAATCAGGCAGCAACGATCCCATGGCCATTTTCCTGACTATCGGATTTATTACACTGTTACAAAATCCGGAAGGTTCTTTGTTTTTGTTGGTTCCTTTGTTTCTTAAACAAATGTTTTTCGGCCTTGTTCTGGGATACGGGCTGGCCAAATTTTTTATCTGGGGCGTCAATCGGATAAAATTATTTTATGACGGCTTATATCCTGTTCTGTCTTTAGGCTGGGTGTTGTTAATTTACGGCGTCACCGCCCAGCTTGGCGGCAGCGGTTTTCTGGCCGTTTATATCGCGGGGCTGGTGCTGGGGAAAAGCCCGTTTATTCATAAAAAAAGTATCTCTCGTTTTCATGATGGAATTTCCTGGCTGATGCATATTCTCATGTTCTTCACCTTGGGGCTGCTGGTGTTTCCCCGTCAGCTCATCCCAATAGCCGGCATCGGCCTTTTAATTTCCGCCGTGCTGATCTTTGTGGCCAGGCCTGTGGCAGTATTTCTTGGGCTTATGTTTTCCCCATTCAGCTTAAAAGAAAAGACATTGATTTCCTGGGTGGGGCTTCGCGGCTCCGTTCCCATTGTCCTGGCTACATTCCCCCTACTGGCCGGATTCGATCCAGATCATTTCATTTTTAACTTGGTCTTTTTTATTGTTATCACCTCCGTTTTATTCCAGGGAACAACAATTCCGCCTGTCGCCCGCCTGTTGAAGGTGGATGCCCCATTGGTGTACAAACGGCAATATTCGATTGATTTTGACGGTTCACTTAAAAGAGATATGAAACTTGAGGATTTTATCGTTCCTTATGGATCAAAGGCGGCTAACCAACCGATATTAAACCTGGGATTTCCCAAAGATATTCTGATAACCTTGATTATCCGTGGAGATGAGTACATCACGCCCCGGGGAGATACCATCCTTGAAGAAGGGGATGTCCTGCTGCTTCTGGCCAGCGATGAAAGCCTGCCAAAGGTCCAGAATATCTTGAGCAAAGGAATTACAAAATAATACAGGTTCTTTTGCCGGAAAACAAATTATAAAAGATGTGTTTTTTATTAGTTTAGTCCGCATTAAATATGTCGCACGCCTGGAAGTTTCCCTGTTCAAAGCCGCGCTGGAACCAGCTTACACGCTGGGCTGAACTGCCGTGCGTAAAGGAATCGGGCACCACGTAACCCCGCGTTTTTTTCTGGAGGTGGTCATCACCCACGGCGCTCGCGGCATTGATGGCTTCTTCGATATCGCCTTCTTCCAGAATATCGCGCTTTTTGCTTGCCTGATACGCCCACATACCGGCCAGGCAATCCGCCTGCAGCTCCATCAAAACGGATAATTTATTGGCTTGTGCCTTGCTGGAGCGCGCCTGCAGTTGAGCTACTTTTTGAATAATTCCCAGTTGTGTCTGCACATGGTGGCCTATCTCATGAGCGATAACGTACGCCTGCGCGAAATCGCCGGAAGCGCCGAAGCGCGAGTGCAACTCATTGAAAAACTCCAGATCCAGATAAATTTTATGATCAGCCGGGCAGTAAAAAGGCCCCATGGCGGATTGGGCAAAGCCGCAGGCGGAATCCACCGCGCCGGAAAATAAAACAAGCTTGGGCTCCTGATAGGTGCGTCCCGCATTATTAAATTGTTCATTCCAAACGTCCTCTGTTTCCGCCAGCACCACAGCAACAAAGTTACGCATATCGTTATTGGCGGTAGGCTGCGCGCTTTCCTCAATCGTAGTGGATGAAGGCAGGCTTTGACCGACCTGCTGTAAGACAATAGTAGGGTCAACGCCTAAAAGGAGGCTCACCACAACAATGGCGACCAGTCCCAGGCCGCTGATTCCTCCCACTTTCACGCCGCGGGAAACACGCATCCCCCGGCGATCTTCCACGTTATCGCTTTGTCTCTCACCTCTCCAGCGCATTTTATTTCCTCTCTGAGATTTTTTTAAATACCGCGTTATTCTAGGTCAGCCTTGGAAAACCTGCAACAGATAATTATGGGAAAGTAAACACTTTAAATCATTGTTGTTTCATACAGAAATCTCCAATTGCCTTAAGGCAGGTTCGCGGCTTGGCCTGCAAAATGAAGTGCGGCGCACTGATTTTTTTTATTTCCACAAGGGGCTTGATTTTTTTAATTTTTTCAGCGCAGGAGGCAGGCACCAGCCGATCATTGAGTGCCTGAAGGTAACAGCAGGGGATTTTTATAGGGGCAAGCCAGTCAGTAACATCAATCTCGTTGATTATTTTCAGCCGGTACTGCATGACGCGTGCGGGGACCTGAGCGTGAACTTTTTCCCAAAGAGGAAGAAATTCATTAATCAGCTTATCATCTCCGATGACAAAACGGAAAAACCCCTTGGGCATATCCGGCTTGATAAGCAGAGGCAGGCGTAAAAAGCGCATAATACGCCAGACTAAAGGCCTTGGCGATTTGGCAAAGGTCGCGCAGAGAATTAAAGCCTTGGCTTTAACGCGTCCCGAACCGATCATTTTGATGGCGACCGGTCCGGAAAAGGATTCGGCAATCACAATGGGCGGATCATCCGCGGGTATCTGTGTTGCCGCGCTTTCGACAGTTTCGTCAAATGAAAGAAGCTTGTCAGCAGGATAGTGGACGATGGTTATTTTTGCGTCTTCGGGCAAAAGCGGCAGCACCGGTTCAAAAGATAATCCTGTGCCGTCCATGCCGGGCATAAAAACAAGATGTTGATTGCGCAAAAACGTCATTTAGTCTAGCGCCTGAACAAATTTATAAGTATGGTGATAATGATACTGAGTAAAATCATGGAAACGATGGGAATAAATATTTTGCTGCGCACGGTTTCAATGCGGATATCGCCCGGCAGTTTGCCGAACCAGTTTATCAGCCAAGGGGCAAACTGGTAAATCAATCCGCTCACAATTAGAATTATTCCCGCTATTATTAACCAACGCGCCATGATTCCTCCCGGATAATCCTTATAACTTTTATTAAAAAAAGAAAATTATAGTAAATTGTCAAGTAAACTTTTTAATAATCAAAAAATTACTTGACTTTAGAAGGGAAGTGTTTAACCATACGGTTAAACCAATTGGTTAAATTATCGGGGTTGACGCGTGTTTAGAAAAAAAATAGATATCAATAATCCCGGCAAAACCGCGGAAAAAATTTTGGCCGCGGCACGTGAAACTTTTGCCGTATACGGTTACGACGGCACACATGTGGAAGAAATCGCGCGGCGCGCCGGCGTGAACAAAGCCACACTTTATTATCAGATTGGTGACAAAGACACGCTCTATGCCAATGTGATTCATCAAGTGCTGGGTAATATTGCGCAAGTTGTCGCCCAGGCTGTTGCCCGAGGCAAGACGCCCGCAGAAAAACTCAGAGCTTATATATTGCTTATGGCGGATGCCGTGGATAAAAATCCGGAATTGCCGCCGATAATGATACGCGAGGTAGCTTCCGGCGGTGCGCATCTGCCGCGGGTCGCCGCCGAAGACATGGCATCGGTTTTGACCGTTCTTTTGGAAATTCTGGAAGAGGGAAAAGAAAAAGGTGTTTTTAACGATGTTGTGCCGTTTCTGGTTCACGCGATGATTATGGGATCCATACTTATTTTTAAATTAGGCACGCCGATTAAGGACAAGCAAATTTGGCTGCCGGAAGAGATTAAAGCCCGGGATAAAAAACTGCCCGGGACTCTCGGCGAAGAGGTGGCCGAGCTGGTGCTCAAGGCAGTGAAAAAGGAGCAGTGACAGTGAAAAGAAGAATCATCATTATTTTTATCGTTCTTTTTATAAGCGTGGGGTTGTTTGTGTATTACGGTCAGAGAAAAAACCGCGCCGGAGAACTTTTCTATTCCGGCACGATTGAGGCCACGCAGGCCGAATTATCTTTCCAGGTGCCGGGGCGTGTTGCCAAAGTTAACTTTAAGGAAGGTCAAAGCGTCCAAAAAGATGAACTAATCGCCGAACTGGACAGAGCCGAACTGGAAGCGCGTTACGGACAAGCCAAAGCGTTAGTTCAATCCGCTTCAGACACACTGGTCAACGCGCAAAAAAATTACGAGCGCTTTGAAGAACTGTTTAGGAAAGGCGTTGTTTCGGAAAAGGAACGTGACAACCTGAAACTTACGTATGAGATAGCGCAGGCAAAACTCGCCGAAGCAAAAGCCTTATTGAAACAGGCATCCGTTTATCTGGACTATACGCAGTTAAAAGCACCCATGGACGGAGTCATTACCAGCCGCAATATTGAGCCGGGTGAAACAGTGACCGCGGGGCGCGAGGTTATCACCGTTTCCGATTTGTCCGGCGTGGAATTGAAAATATTTGTTGAAGAAACACAAATCGGCAAAGTCCGTCCAAATCAGGAAGTTGACGTTACCGTCGATACATTTCCGGGTAAAATTTATAAAGGCAAGATTTCTTTTATTTCCCCCGAGGGAGAATTCACGCCCAAGACCATTCAGACCAAGAAGGAAAGAGTAAAGCTTGTGTACCTGGTCAAGGTGACGATAGACAATCCCCATTATGAACTAAAAACAGGGATGCCCGCCGACGCGCTGCTAAAACCATAAGGAGGAGGCGATGGCCGCGAAGCTCACTAATCCCCCGCCAATGGTTAGCGTCAATCATGTTTCCATGAGTTTTAACCAGGTTGAAGCGCTCAAGGATATTTCTTTTAATGTCGCCGCGGGAACTATTTTCGGTCTGGTCGGTTCCGACGGCGCGGGAAAATCGACCCTGCTGCGCCTTATCGCCACGATGATTAAGCCTGCGCGAGGAGAGATTTATGTGGATGGGTTTAACGTCGTTACCGAAAGGCGCAAAGTTAAAAATATCATCGGTTATATGCCGCAGCGCTTCGGCCTTTATCAGGATTTAACCGTTGAAGAAAACATGGAATTTTTCATGGATATCTTCAATATCCCCCGCTCCGAAAGAAAAAAAAGAAAGGAAAAATACCTGGGATTTTCCAATTTACTGTCCTTTGTAAATAGAGCGACCGGCAATCTTTCCGGCGGCATGAAGCAGAAACTGGGTTTGGCCTGTGTGCTGGTGCACGAGCCGAAAGTGCTGATTCTTGATGAGCCCACCAACGGCGTTGATCCCGTATCCCGCCGCGAATTCTGGGAAATACTGGAAAGCATGAAAAAAGAGGGAATGACCGTACTGGTTTCCACCGCTTATCTGGACGAAGGCGAACTGTGCGATGAACTCGCGCTTATGCATCGCGCAGTTATTATCACCGCGGCCAGTCCGAATAAAATGCGCGGCGATTTTGAAAACCTGGAAGAGGCCATGATTGCGCGCATCCAAGAAGTGGATAAGGATATCGAACATGACACATTCCGATTCTGAGACCATCTCCGTCACCAATCTGGAAAAAAAATTCGGCAATTTTATTGCCGTCAATAAAATCAGTTTTTCCGTTAAAAAAGGCGAGATCTTCGGTTTCTTAGGCTCCAACGGTTCCGGCAAATCCACGACCATCCGCATGCTCTGCGGCATTATCACTCCGACCTCAGGCGGCGGCACGGTAGCGGGGCATGATATCGTAACCGAGCCGGAAGAAGTCAAGCATTCCATTGGCTATATGTCGCAGAAATTTTCTCTCTATGAAGATTTAACTCCCTTTGAAAACCTGCGTTTTTATCTGGGTGTTTACAATGTCCGACCGGATGAGTGGGATGAACGGATTGCCTGGGTATTGAAGATGACGAGACTGGAAAACGCGCGCGACCGTTTGACGAAAGAACTGCCGCCCGGCTGGCGGCAACGGTTGGCGCTGGGCTGTTCGCTTCTACACAAGCCGGAAGTTTTGTTTCTCGATGAGCCGACCTCCGGCGTGGATCCGGTCACCCGCCGCCACTTCTGGAATTTTATCACGCAAATCGCTCATGAGGGCATTACCGTTTTTGTCACCACGCATTACATGGATGAGGCGCAGTTTTGCCAGCGTATCGTTATGATTAACGAGGGCGTGATTGTCGCCTCCGGCACGCCGAAAGAAATTATTTCCGCCGTCTGTCCCGGCAGGCTTGACGCCGATTTGAATGACGCTTTCATCACTTTGATGAAGAGGGTGAAAAATTGAATTTCGTAAGACTGAAAGCTATTATCCGCAAAGAAATTTATCATCTCCTGCGGGACTATCAGAGTCTGTATCTTGCTTTTGCCATACCGTTGATTCTAATTATTCTTTTCGGTTACGCGCTGAGCCTCGACGTGGATAAGGTGGAAACGGTTGTGGTGGATTATGACAAGTCCGCACTCAGCCGGGATTTTGTCCGCAAAATAGATGCCTCACCATATTTTCATCTCGCCGGGCATCTTGACCGCGCGGCCGATGCCGTAAGTTTTTTGGATCGCGATGCCGCCAAGGTGGCGATTATCATCGGTCCCGATTTTATGAAGAACTTGCAGGCCGATAGAGAAGCGCAACTGCAAATACTAATCGAAGGCAGTGACCCAAACTTTGCCGGCATTATCCGCGGTTATCTTACGGTATTTACCGAGCAGTATAATCAAAAAATTCTTTTTGATTTTCTCAATCGTCAGGGCATGACCACAATCAAGCCTCCGGTGGACGGCCGTATCCGCATCTGGTTTAATGAAGATTTGGAAAGCCGCAATTTCATCATTCCCGGCATTATCGCCATCATTATTATGATTGTCGGCGCGCTCCTGACTTCGCTCATTATTGCGCGGGAATATGAAAACGGCACGATGGAAACGCTGAAATCTCTGCCGGTAAAAGCGGGCGAGCTGCTTTTGGGCAAAGCCATCCCCTATTTTTTTATCGGCCTCACGGATGTTTTGATCGCGATGCTTTTGGGCCAGCTTCTTTTCGGCGTGGTGATGAAAGGAAATTTCTTGCTGATGATGCTGGCCACCGCGCTGTATTTATTTGTGGCACTGGCGTTAGGCCTGCTGATTTCCACCGCGACCAAATCACAGCTGGTGGCCAATCAGATGGCGGTTATCATCACATATCTTCCTTCGGTTTTGCTTTCCAATTTCGTTTTCCCGATTGTGAACATGCCGAAAGTTTTACAGATGATTACTTACATCGTGCCGGCAAGATATTATATCGATATTTTGGGAGGCGTTTATCTGCGCGACACGGGCATCGCTTATTTGTGGCCGAGCATGGCTGTTCTGGCGTTTTTGGCAGTTTTGCTTACTTTTTTTAATTATCTGCTTTTGAAGAAGGAAGGGCTATGAGTTGGCTGAGGATAAAAGAACTGGTGCGTAAAGAGTTTATTCAACTGTTGCGCGACAAACGCAACCGGATGGTTCTTTTTGTTTCTCCCCTGATCCAGATACTTGTTTTCGGCTATGTGGTCAACTACGATATCCGCAATATTAATGTCGCGCTGCTCGACTATTCGCGCACTTATGAAAGTCGCAGTTTTGCCGACGCCTTCACGGGCAGTAAAATATTTCATATCACGCATTATTTGCACAACGAACGGCAGATGGAGGATCTTTTGTTGCGGGGCAAAGTGGATATGACGATAAAAATCGGCCCTGATTTCGCGGGCATCATCCGCAAAGGCCAGAGCGCGCCCGTCCAGATTATTGCCGACGGCTCCATGAGCAACATGGCATCCCTGCGCGTTGCCTACACGATGAGTGTGATTGATAAATTCAATCGGGACACTATCCGCGAACTTTATCCGATGCAGATGAGTTACGGCCATGTGGACGCGCGCGTGCGCACCTGGTACAACCCGAATCTGGACAGCCAGTATTTCTTTGTTCCGGGGATTGTCGCGTTTCTTATCATGCTTCTTTCTCTGCTTCTGACATCCATTGCCATCATTCGCGAAAAAGAAGCCGGCACGATGGAGCAACTTATTGTGACACCGATCAAACCTTCGGAGCTGATTATCGGCAAAACGATTCCTTATATTATCATATCGCTGGGACAAATGGTTTTGGTAATTATTCTGGCTGTTCTTTGGTTTAAAATTCCACTCAAGGGAAGCATTGTTCTGTTGTTTTTCGCCTCCTGCCTTTTTTTGCTCAGCACCCTGGGAACGGGACTTTTTATTTCCACTATCGCCAGCACGCAGCAGCAGGCGATGATGGCGACATTCTTCATTCTGTTGCCTTTTTTTATGCTCAGCGGTTTCGTGTTTCCTATCGTCAACATGCCGGAGGTAGTTCAATGGCTTACGCTCGCTAATCCGTTGCGCTATTTTCTGGTCATCATCCGGGGAATATTTCTCAAAGGCGTTTCCTTGGATGTGCTCTGGCCGCAGTTTTTAGGACTGGCTGTTCTGGGGGGAGTTGTCTTTTCCGGCGCGATCGCGAGGTTTAAGAAGCGATTGGATTAAAAAGGCTAAAGTGAATTGCGAGGCTGAAGGTGATTGGATGGCAAGAAGCAATTGCTCATTGCGAACGCACACCGACTCGCGGATTCGACTTGTTCGCGCAATTAAACTCGGACTAGGAGATCGTTTTCTACCCGCTCATTGATGAAGAAATTTTAATATGACTTCCCATTTTTAGCCTTCTAAAGTTATTAAGGAAACATGTTGCTGAATGTAGTGCCATCCAAAAATCAATCCAGTATTTTGTATAATATTCTTTTATAAATATTTTGGTATGTTATAATGTCAAATAATTAGGCTCTTAAAATAATCCTAAGGAGGGGAAAAATGGCTAAATCAGGTAATAAAATATTGCTGATTATTCTCGCGATTCTTTTACCACCAGTTGCAGTTTTTCTTCACAAAGGCGCCGGCAAAGATTTGATTATAAACATCGTGCTGTGCATCTTTTTCTGGATTCCCGGTATCATTCACGCACTGTGGCTGATAACCAAGTAGGGCGCATAAATTTAACCCATAACGAACGCTATTGAGGCGGGCGTGTGTAGGTTAAGTAGCGTCGGGAAAGGCGGTTAGGTTCATATGAGCAGAAAAGGCGAAAAAATCGGATGGACAGCAGGTTGGCTTGGCGCATTTGTATGGGTCTTTCTTGTTGCCTTTATGTTTCTTTTTCAGGGCAAATTGATAAACGCTGTATCGGGATTGTCATTGTTTGGCGTCGCGGTGTTATGCGTCGTATTTTGTTCCCCGTGGCGTCATCCGGCAACTCGCTATGGGAAACTAATGATATTGCCTTACGTTCTGTTTTTTACTGCTGTTGCTTGGGTTGTTTGGTCATACGGCGGTGTTAATGATTACGGACTTGGTTGGTGGAATTTCTTGTGGCTGGTTGTTGTTTTGATTCCTTTTGGATTATTGGCCGCAAAAAAATGGTCTGATAACGAGGAAAAATAAAAAGCTTGCCACCTATTTTATAAATTTGTCGCTTAGCAGGAAAAAATAAGTGATTTCCACAGCACAATATGGAGAAGTTCTGCAAATCCGTGTGTGCCGTTACCCCGATTTTCCTTCGGCCATGTGGGTGTGTTCCTATCTTGTTGACGGCCTGCTAATTGATACCGGCATAGCGCACACGGCGAAAGAATTCACAGCTTTTTTAAAAGATAAGTATCTGAAAAAGGCTGTCAATACACACTTTCACGAAGATCATGTATCCGCCAACAAATTTCTCCAGGACGAATATGGAATTGAAATATTTGCTCATCCCTTGTCTGTGAATAAAATAAATAAACCGGCAACGCTCTATCCTTATCAGGAAGCAGTGTGGGGCTATCCGGTTCCCGGCGAGGTGAAGCCTCTTGGCAGCTATATTTATTCGGAGAACTATAGTTTTGAGGTTATACCTACCCCCGGTCATGACCTGGGTCATATCTGTTTATTTGAGAAATCGCATGGATGGCTATTCAGCGGAGACCTTTATATAAATACGAAGCCAAAGGTTTGCCGTCCAAGTGACGATATGTGGCAGATTTTGGCTGATCTGGAAAATATCCGCTCGCTCAATCCACAGGTTTTATTTCCCGCACCGACGCATGTCGTCTATGAGCCGGCGGCAAAGCTGGATGAGCTGATTACCTATCTGGAAGAACTGGGCGAGGAAATTGTTGATCTTCACCAAAAGGGAAAGAGCGTCGAGCGGATAAAAGAGGAAATCTTCGGCCCGGAAGATATGTTCGCGCAGATGACCCAGCAGCAGTTTTCGTCGCTTAATATGATTAAGTCATTTTTGAAAAATCATTTAGTGTCTTGAAATATAGAAAAACATGCGCATACTAAAACAATAATAGTTGAAGGAGGCGAGAAAATGATTGGAGAATTAGACAAAAACACGCTGGAGGCGTTGCTGGAGACTATTCCTGTGGAGTTTTCCGTAATTGATAAAAACGACAAAGTGCTTGCCTGGAATAAACATGAAACCAGAATATTCAGAAGGCCCACAGGAGCGGTTGGCCGCAATGTGCGCGACTGCCACCCGAAGGGCAGCCTCAATAAAGTAGAGACAATTCTGGAAGAGATGAAAGCGGGCAAAAGAGACAAAGCGCGCTTCTGGATAGATTTACCCCTGAAAGACAAAGACACGCCACAAAAAATTATGATTGAATATTACGCGCTTCGAGACGCGGCGGGCAATTATCTGGGATGCCTCGAAGCTTCGCAAAATATAACGGAAATTCAGAATATCACCGGCCAAAGACGTTTGTTGGATTAGTTTTTTATCCAATCGTGTATAGATTAGGCAAGGACAATGCGGTGATCGGTAGTATTGTGGAAGACATGTTCGCGCAGGCAACCCAGAAGCAGTTTTCCTCGCTCAATATGGTGGAATCGTTTTTGAAGGATTATCTTTAATATATTAAATCAGCGGTGCGGCTTTTAGTATATTTCCTGAAAGAGATTTTAATATTTTCACCGATTTCCTTTTGCCCTATTGTGTGTTTTGCAAAGCATTTGACAGTTTTTTTCAGAAGTGGCACCACCTTTTATCCATGCCGTTACATGGTCAGCATCCATTTCATTAAGCTTCCAAATCTTATTTTTGTTGGCATCGTGTCCAATGGAACAAAGCGGACAGTTTGATTCATTTTTCGCTTCGGCTTTTTTAGTCTGTGATGCATACACGGAGTTTTTTGTTGCATCATCAAATATTCGGACATCCAGTAATTTTGTATCTGTTGAACCACCAAGTATGTACTCAAAGATTCCCTTTTTGCTTTTGACATATGGATCAGCGTAGAGTTTTTTTACTTCGGCTGATACTTTCGTGGGATTATAAGCCTTCTTGTGATACTCTTCGTACAGTCGTCCCCATTCAATTCCGCGCATCTCGTTTTCAACATCAGTAAATACCGTAGAAACCCAGTCGATCACGCTGTTGAAATATGTTTTTAGCTCTTTAATGTTTTTATCTTTGCGATGACGGCTCATGTAATCGCTGATATTTCCCTTGCTCACCCAATCCAAAGCCTGTTCAAAAAAATCCTGACGATTGGCACTGCCCTTTATGTATGCGCTCCATTTTTGGATGTTGGCATTTTGACTGTTACTAAACTCTGCCTTGCCGAGCGTCACAAACGGTCCAGAATAAATCGCATTCAAAAACTCCTGATCATTGAGCGGGACGCCGGCAATGTTGATTGTTTTGAACCATTCTTTTATTTCGCTTTCTGTGCCATTACATTCATAAATGGTCAGTTTTGTCTCCAAAATCCTTATTTTCTTGTCTTTCGCCATGCCGCTAAAATATTGTTCATTTCCGTCGTCATCTTTGATGGCGAATTTGCCGGTTATAAACCTTCCAAGACTGGTAATACGCTGCTGTCCATCTAAAACTTCCAGATTTGTGTCGCTCACCTTATTGAAATAAATCAATCCTATCGGATATCCTTTGAGAACAGATTCGACGACGGCCATTTCCTTTTTGCCGCCATCTGAAGCATAGATATAGTTGCGCTGATATTCCGGCTGAATAGTAAGTTTGCCAGATAAACCGAATAGCCCTTTGCCCTCAAGTTCGTTATAGACGAACCCTTCACAAATATCCTTAACAGTAATGTTAGTTTGTAAAGTTGTTTCCATATTATTTCCTCTTGTGCCTTATGAAAATTCGTCCATACTTTAATTTCCCATTCATATATGGGCCATCCTTACCTGTTTTACTTGGAATTCCAGCAAGCCCTCTAATATTGCCAGCCGCAAGTCCTATAATCTCAAATTGCTCAGGGCTATATTTATCAAGAAAGCTAATCGGCACACCCATTACGCCACCATAATCGCTCGGGATGGCATCAGTAAACGGCACCTCTATGGCATCGTAATTATCGTATTTGTCATACTTTTTTTTGTCTTTAATTCCTTTGTGTTTGCTGAATTTTAAATTTTCTTTCATTGTCATGGTTCGCAATGGTTGATGGCGACGCCCGTGGTCGAGATTGGTGAACCACCGAACCCCTTTTATGCGCAAAAATTTTCTTCCTCGATCGTCCACCCGCCATCCAGCTGCAGCAATCGGATAGCTATCCGGTACTTGAAATTCGCGATCTCCACTGGTGATACTTGGTCCCAACCACAGCTTGTTTTCCTTAATCTTTGGAAATATTTCTTTATAGGTAATCGCATTCATGTTTCCTATAATGACAATATTTTTGCTGTAATCAAAAAGTTGTTTTATATATTCGCGAAACAGGCTGAACGGCGGATTTGTTACCACGATGTCTGACTGTTTGAGTAAATTTATACATTCATCGCTACGAAAATCGCCATCGCCTTCTAGCGGCGTCCATTCATTGTGTTTGTTTTCCTTTAACTGCAAGGCAACATCCTTCAAGTTGAACTCACCGTCTCCGTTCATGTCGTGCACTTCGTTGATAATAAACTTGTTGGCATTTATTTTCGGGCGGCCTTTTGATTTTGGCAGGGTTTTGTCGTCGCCAAATAACGACAATTGCGTATTGGCTATGGGCGAGGGCTTATAGCTGGTGGTGATGAGCTTTTTCAATCCAATCTTGTTGAAATTGAGAACGAAATAGCGAAAGAAATTGCTCTCGAACGGATCGTCGCAGTTGCAGTACACCACTTTGCCGCGGAATACATCGGGGTTGTATTCCAAATACGCTTCAATCTCCTTCTGAATATCGACGTACTGAGTATAAAACTCATCTTTCTTTGCCATTCTTGCGTTAGTAAGATTATTGGTTGCCATATTGTTTACTTCTTTGAATTTAATAACTCAATATTAAACAACAATCAACCCGTCATTTTTGTTTCCGCTGCTGGTTGTTTCCATTTTTCGCAATGTTGCACAAAAGTTCGCCGTTTTGGCAGGCGTTTGATTCAAACTGCAAAGTCGGGTGGTCGATTTTGAATTTTTGCCAGAGAACGGTTCTTACTTTTTCGGCAAGCTCGTCAACTTTGCCCAGCATCTGATCGGGGACTGTTACATGCGCGGCCAGCGCGATGCTTTCCGCGGAAGGATTCCAGACATGCAAATCGTGAATTTCGCTGATGCCTTCGATTGCTTCCAGCGTGTTTTTGATTTCGGCGAGATTTATGCCCGGCGGCGTCGCGTTCATCAAAATCAGAAAGCTGTCTTTGAGAATGCCCCAGCCGCTGTAAATAATCAGGGCGACAATCAGCCAGGAAAGCACCAGATCCAACCAGTACCATGGTTTAAAAAGCCACAAAACACCCAGCGCGACGACGGCAAGCGACGTGGCGGCATCGGCCATCATGTGCAGAAATGCGCTTTTCATATTGAGGTTTACTTTGGCGCCGGAATGCAAAATAAGCGCGGAAAATAAATTGCCCGCGAAGCCCAAAAGTGCGATCCAGATTACAATTTGTCCGCTAATCGCTCTGGGCGCGATAAATCTTTGCCATGCTTCAATTGCGATGTAGACGGCCGCCGCGTAAAGAATAGCCACGCTGATCAAAGCGGCGAAAATTTCCACGCGCTTGTAACCGAAAGTCTGTTTGTGAGTGGGAGCGCGCCTGCCGATAAGCAGGGCGGCATAATTAATTACCAGCGAGATAAAATCACTTAGGTTATGCAAAGCGTCACTGATGAGCGCCATTGAGCCGGAAACGATCCCGCCCCAGATCTGCACTATGGGAATTAAAAGGTTGATGACTATAGCGGTCAGAAGTCGTCTGCCCCATGATGCCTGGGTGTCTGTGTGATGATGTAAATGAGTGCTCAACGATTAATCCTTTATATAAGGTTAAGCAGCTATTTCTTTGCCGCCCAGCGCCTTGAGCGCCGCGTCAATGGCCGCGTGACTGCCGAAAAGAATAAGCTGATCCGCGGCATGTAGCACAAAATCACTCGGCGGATTGGTAATCGTTTCGTTGTTGCGGATGATATTGATAATCATCGCGCCGGTCTGCGCTTTGAGGTCAATATCCTTGATACTTTTGCCGATGCTGGAATTGCCTGCGGCTATATAACAGGTATCGATTGTTCCTTGCGCCAGAATCTGGCTGATCTGGTCGAATGCTTCCTGCGAGAAGCGAACCTGTCGGAAGACGCCGTAGGATTTATTACGGATGATATTGCCTTGTGTCAAAATAATGCTGTTGGGAACGTGGAACATTTTTAAAACGCGGCTGAAAATCTGAATAGAAGTTTCAAATTCTTCCGGGATGATATCATCGGCGCCGAGTGCCTGCAATTCCTCGATATCCGTCACGTATTTGGTGCGCACGATGACGTGAATATTTGGATTAAGCGATTTGGCGACGCTCAGCGCGCACTTGGTCAAAAAGCGGTCGGAAATGGCAATAACCAGAACGCGCGCTTTTTCCACGCCCGCGTGCTTAAGAATTTCCGTGTTGGAGCAGTCGCCCCAGATAATATTTTTTTCACCCGCCTTCTGCATGTCGCGGATATGGTTATAATTAAGATCAACTATTACGTAATTGATAGAGGTTTCCTTTAAGACTTTTACCAGGTTTCTGCCGTTCAATCCCAGTCCGCAAACAATGACATGGTTTTTCATTTGCTGCTCGTGGGGTGAAATCGACTGTTGAGGAATAAAAAATCTTTTACCATTAAGAATATGATAGGCCAGAGCGATTAATAACGGCGAAACGATAAAAGCCAGAACCGAAGCGCTGATAAAGGTCTGATAAGCATATTCGGAAATGATGTTGTTTTTGAAACCCTGCAGGGCCAGAACGAAGGAAAATTCGCCGATTTGCGACAAAGTAACACTGCTCAAAAAAGCGGTGCGCCAGGGATATTTGAGAAATTTTACCAAACCGAAAACTATTGACGCTTTGAGCAAAATGATCACGAAAGAAGCAGCCAGGATGAACGCGTAATTTTTTAAAGCGAAATCCAAATCCAAAATCATGCCGAAGGAAACAAAGAAGATGGACAAAAATATGTCTCGGAATGGATTGATGTCGCTGATAATCTGGTGTGTGAAATCCGTGTCGGAAATGGCCAGTCCTGCCAGAAAAGCGCCGATGGCCAGCGACAAACCGAGGGCGTGCGTAAGCCACGCGATGCCCAGCGTGATCACAATAGAAGTGATGACAAAAACATCTCTCATTCGCATGTTGGCAAGACGCTCCAGCACGAAAGGAATAATGTAACGCGCCGCGACAAGAATAGCCACAATGATCAAAATTGATTTTGCCAGCTTCCAAATTATGATGCCGGCAGTCGGGCCGCTCTCTCCCGCGAGAAAGGGAACTATAAGCATCATCGGCACAACCATGATATCCTGAAAAAGAATCACGCCGATGGAAATTCTGCCCTGCGGTGATTCTTCATCACCTCGGTCTTTGAGCATTTTCAAAACCAGCGCGGAAGAACTGTGCGCTAAAATGAATCCGAGGAATACCGCCTGCTCTAAACTCATTTGCGCGATAAGCCCGATGAAGACACCCGCCAGAAAAGTGAAAAACACCTGAAGGCCTCCGGAAAGTATGAATTCCGACAAGTGTTTGAGAAAGCGCGATAAAGAAACCTCGATTCCTATGGTAAATAACAATAAGGCGACGCCGATTTCCGCCATGAGTTGAATGCCCGCGGTATCAGTAAGTAATCCCAGGCCGAACGGGCCGATGATGATTCCGGTTATTAAAAAACCGATAATGGAGGGAAATTTTAATTTATTGAAAAGATAAATAACAGGTATGGAAAAACCGAGAATAATTAATAGCTTACGAAAAAATATCAGTCCGTCCACAAAACGCCCCATTATTATTTTTGCATTAACAAACTGCAATAGGCGAAAAGCATTTGCCTATCCTAATGAAAAGTTTTGTTTTTCTTTTTATCATTGATGACAAATTTTGCCAAGAAAACATGTATTTTGTTAAATTTTTTTTATTGACAAATAAGCGGGGAAAGCCTATTATTTAGTCAGTTTAATTGGTTGTGGGGTTATGAGCATAATTTCCATCGCGATAATTATTATCAGCATCATCATAATTAGCTTCCCTATAGGAAGCCTGGCGGTGGAGTAATGTAAAAGCGCAACAATATAATAAAAACCGAAATCCGCTGTCAGGGAAACCGGCAGCGGATTTTTTTTACTTATTTAGGAGAGAGGAACAATATGACAAAAAATCAAATTTTAGTTTATGACACGACGCTCAGAGACGGCACGCAGGGTGAACAGACGAGTTTCTCGGCGGAAGAGAAGCTGCGTATCGCCCAACGGCTTGATGAAGTTCGCTTCCATTATATTGAGGGGGGATGGCCTGGTTCCAATCCTAAGGATATGCGCTTTTTTGAAATGGCGAAAAATGTGACGTTTCAAAACTCCCGCCTGACGGCGTTTGGCTCCACGCGACGTCCGCGGACCAAGCCCCAGGTTTGTCCGAATCTGAAAGCTTTAATTAATGCTGGTACACCTGCCTGCGCGCTGGTTGGAAAATCCTGGGATTTGCACGTTACGGAAATTCTGAAAACAGACTTGGAAGAAAATCTGGCCATGATTGCCGATTCCATCGAGTACCTGAAATCTTTGGGCAAAGAAGTTTTGTTTGACGCGGAACATTTCTTTGACGGCTATAAAAACAATCCCCGCTACACGGTGAAAGTGGTGAAAGCCGCGCTGGATGCCGGCGCGGACATAATTGTTCTGTGCGATACCAACGGTGGCTCCATGCCATATGAAATAGCCGGTATTGTGAAAAAAATCAGTTCTTATCTTCCCATGGAAAAAACGGGTATTCACACGCACAATGATTGCGGGCTGGCTATAGCCAACACGCTGGTTGCCGTGTGCGAAGGTGTAAAGATGGTGCAGGGGACAATCAACGGTTTCGGAGAAAGATGCGGCAATGCCGATTTGATTTCCGTTGTGGCCAATCTGCAATTAAAAATGGGCAAGAATTGTCTGCCCGCGGAAGCAATCAAGCAACTGACAAGCCTTTCGCATTACGTCAGCGATGTGGCTAATGTGCCCCCGCTGAATTCCCGACCGTTCGTCGGCCGCAGCGCTTTCGCGCATAAAGGCGGTGTGCATGTAAGCGCTGTCGTAAAAAATTCTTTGGCTTATGAACATATTCAGCCGGAACTGGTAGGCAATAACCGCCGCGTGCTGGTTTCCGATCTGGCGGGTAAAAGCAATATCGAATACAAAGCCAAGGAACTGGGTATCAATTTGGCAAAAGACGAAACAACAATTAAAAAAATCGTCCAAGAAGTTAAGAATATGGAAGATAAGGGTTTTCAGTTCGATTCCGCGGACGGGTCTCTTTCCGTGTTGATGAAAAAGGCGATAGGCCAGTTTGTTGAACCTTTTACTTTGGAAAGCTTTAATGTTGTCACATCACGTTCGGAAGAAAAGCCCTGTCTTTCCCAGGCGACGATTAAAATCTCTGTGGATGGCGAGGAGGAGTTGACGGCGGCGGAGGGAAACGGCCCGGTAAACGCCCTGGATCACGCCTTGCGTAAAGCACTGACCAAATTTTATCCTCAAATCAAGGATATGCATTTGGTTGATTTTAAAGTGCGCACGCTGGAAGGTTCGGAAGGCACGGCCGCGAGTGTCCGTGTTCTTTTGGATTCTACCGACGGAGAAGATATCTGGAGCACGACCGGAGTTTCGGAAAATATCATTGAGGCGAGCTGGCAGGCTCTTGTTGATAGTATTGAATATAAACTGAGCAAGGACAAAAGAAACGGCAAGCAGATTTCCACATAATTTTTCTCAATCATTTTGATAAGTTTTAATTGCCAGGAAATAAAATTGCTGATATACAAACTGTTATGAAAAAAACGCAGACGCGTGAATATAGTCATGATAGCCATAAACAGCCAGAATCCGCAGATGCGCTTAATCAGAAAAGCAGCGGGTGTACTGCGCGCGGGCGGCGTCATTATTTATCCGACAGATACCGTTTATGGTTTGGGATGCAGTTTGTCCAATAAAAAGGGAATCGAAAGAATTTACGAGCTGAAAAAAAGAAACAAGAAGAAACCGCTGAGTTTCGTTTGCTCGGATTTGAAGCATATCAGCCAGTACGCCAAAGTTACTGACTATGCTTACAAAACGATGAAGCGCCTCCTGCCGGGAGCCTATACGTTTATTCTGGAAGCTTCGCGCCTGGTGCCGAAAATTATTCTACCGAAAAGATCGACTACGGGAATCCGCGTGCCGGACAATCAAATTTGCCTTGCTTTGATCAGAGAGTTGGGGGAACCGATTATCAGCACCAGTGTAAAAACGGCGCAGGGAGAATCCCTGGGCGATCCTTCTATTATCAAGGAAAACTTTAATCGTGTGGTTGACTTAATTATCGACGGCGGTATGATTATGCCGGAGCCGTCCAGTGTCATCAGCCTAGTTGATGACAACATTGAAATTATCAGAATTGGCAAAGGCGATATCAGCGCCTTTCAATAATATACGCAGTCAGGCGGTTATTTCTGCGCGTTGAATAAACTCTAGTCAAAGAGGAGATTCGCGCAAGATTTCCGCCCGACAAAAAGGACATTTATGAAACATACGATGCTCGTGAACGCCGTGCATAAAGAACAGATGCGCATGGCGACGGTTAACGAAAAGGGCAAGCTCATTGAATTTAATATTCAGATGTCGGTTCGGGAGCCGATTACCGGAAATATTTACAAAGGCAAAGTGCTCAAAGTGGAGCGCGGTCTGCAGGCAGCCTTTGTTGACTATGGAGGCGGAAAAGACGGTTTTCTTCCCCTGAAAGACACGAGTGCAGAGTACTTCACTCCGCCGGGCAGCGGGCAAGAAGGCGGCACAGCCACGCTTAAACCCGGACAGGAAATTATTGTGCAGGTCTTAAGAGAGGCCAGTGGCAATAAAGGAGCCCTGCTGACTTCTTACATATCCCTTCCCGGTAGATATTTGGTTTTATTGCCCAACCGGCCGGGGATCGGTATTTCCCGTAAAATAGAAAGTGAAGAAGACAGGGAAAAGATAAAGAATCTTGTCAAACAGATCAAGCTTCCGGCCGGTATGGGATTTATCGTCAGAACGGCGGGAATCAACCGCACCAAGCAGGAAATTCAGCGCGATTATCAGCTACAGATGAGGCTGTGGAAAGAAATCCACAAAAAAGCGTTGAACAGCAAAGCTCCTCTACTTATTTATCAGGAAACAGACTTTGGCGTGCGCAGTCTGCGTGATTACCTGACGCCGGACATTGGTGAGATTTTAGTTGATGATTTGGATACGTTTCGCAAGATGCGCGCTTACTTGAAAGCAGTTACTCCGCGCCAGGTAAAGATACTTAAACATTATAAAGACAAAGCCCCTATTTTTGAAAAATTTCAGCTGGAAGAACAAATACGCGTTATTTATCAGGAGCGCGTCGAGCTGAAATCCGGCGGTTATATTATCATAAACCCGACGGAAGCCATGATTACTATCGACGTCAATTCCGGCCGCGGTTCGAGTAAAAGAAACATAGAAGAGACGGCTTTTAAAACAAATATAGAGGCATGTGAAGAGATTGCTCGGCAATTACGCCTGCGCGATTTGGGCGGACTGATTGTCATTGATTTCATCGATATGATGGACAAAAAGCATATCGCCGAAGTGGAAAAAGCTTTTAAAAAAGCGCTCAGCATCGATCGGGCGAGGATTCAGCTTGCGCGCATTTCCAAATTCGGCTTGCTGGAATTGTCAAGACAAAAGAAAAAATCCACGATTCAGGAAATCAGTTATATCAAATGTCCTTATTGCGCCGGAAGCGGTTTGCGGCCTTCTCTGGAATATGCCGCTCTGAGAGCATTTCGCAAAATTGAATCCGAAGCAGTCAAAGGAATGTATTCCGATTTGAAAGTTGTTCTGCCGCATGAAATCGCCAATTACATCCTTAACAATAAAAGAAGTAAGTTAATAACATTGGAATCAACTTGTGGTCTTACTCTGCATATATCCGGAAGCACAGAAATGGCCTGGGACAGCCTGGATATTAAAAAAACCATCAAGGAAACATCCGGGGAAAACATGGATGAATTTGCACATGAGCATGAGACAGCAGAGATAATTAATTTTTCCGGCGATGATAGGAAAGACACTGGTAAAAGAAAATCGCGTCGCCGCCCGCGTCACAAGAAAAAGAAGACACTAGAAACTAAAAGCGAAGAAAAATCTCTGTTTGATTTCTCGGGTGTTGCCAGAGAAGCTTTTCCTGTGCTCGTGCCCCCTTCTGGGTCAGTGGTGCCTGTTGATGTCACTTCCGGGGAAGGCGCGAAACCGGAAAATGAAAGTGATGAAATGCGCACCTCTGCGGATACTGATGGCACTGATAATAATTTTTGAATTTTTTCATTGTTTTGCCCGATTTCTGGAGTATCCAGCATTTATTTACCTGCGGCTAAATCTTTAGACCTTTTAGTGGCTGCTTCCACCGCGGCAAGCAATGTTTCTCTTAATTTACCCTCGCGGAGGACTTTCAGTCCGGCGGCGGTTGTACCGCTAGGAGAGGTTACCATTTCTCTCAATTCAGATGGGCTTTTGTCGCTTTGCAGGCATAAACGCGCCGCGCCGAGCATTGTCTGCGCGGATAATTTTGCGGCCAAGTCTCGTGCAAGACCAACTTTTTCTCCCGCGTCAATCAGCGCTTCAATAATCATAAAAAAATAAGCCGGGCCGCTGCCGGAAAGGCCCGTTACGGCATCCATATATTTTTCTTCGACTTCAAAGCTAAGACCCAGTGCGTCAAAAATAGCGCGGGTCATTGTAAGGTCGCCGGTTGTAGCGTATGCTCCCTTGGCCACAGCCGTTGCCCCTTCTCCTACCATCGCCGGTGTGTTAGGCATTACTCGTAAAACACGTGTTCCTTTCAATAAAAAAGATTCAATGAACGAAGTTGTTATTCCCGCAGCAATGGAGATAATAATTTTGGATTCATTGACCACAGGTGAAATATCTTGCAGAGTTTCTTTCATGTTTTGCGGCTTAACGGCAACAATAATTATATCTGCGTTTTTGGTTGCCTGTTTGTTGTCGGAAGAAACAGGGATGCCCATTGTGGAGGCAAGAAAGCCCAAGCGGTTAGAGTCAACGTCAGTTACAATAACGCTTTTTTTAAGGCACAATCTTTTCTCCAAGAGTGCCTGAGCGATAATACTACCCATTTTCCCACCGCCGATAACGGCTATTTTTTTTCCTTTTAGCATGACAGGATTCTCCTTTTGTTCATGATCATTAATGCAATTAAATATCCCGTTGTGTCAATATAAATTGTCCGGGGAAAACATTATTAGATTGCTTGAAATCATTGTTATATGATACGTGTCTTACATAAGGGGAAACTTGGTTATGCTGAAATACTTTAGCGTTGATTCCACGAAAATTACCTGCTGGATTAATAGCCGGGGTTTCGGTGATCATGAAAAAAGCATGCTTTTCATTCACGGCTCCGGCGGAGAGCATAGTTTGTGGACTTTTCAGTACGCCCGCTTGAATAAAAATTTCAATATAATCGCGGTTGACCTTCCGGGGCACGGCTCTTCGGAAGGCAGCGGTGAAAGCGATGTAAATGTTTACGGCCCCTGGGTGAAAAGGCTCCTTGATGTCTTACAACTGAAAAACGTTATCATTGCCGGGCATTCGCTCGGCGCGGCGATCGCGTTGACGTTTGCCGCGGATTTTGGCTCGATGATAAACGGGGTTGTATCTGTCGGCGGCGGACTGAAAATGCCCGTTAATCCGGCGATTTTTGAATTGTTAAAAAAGGACCCGGAAACCGCCTTTGAACTCATGTGCAAGTTTTCTCTGGCGAAGGAAAACAGAATAAAGCTTGCCGAACCACTGAAAAAAAGCATGGCCGCGGCAAACATCGAGGCGTTATATAATGACCTAGTTGCCTGTGACAAAATGGATTTAACGGACAAAGTGAAAAAAGTTAATTTGCCGTCACTGATTATGTGCGGCGAGGAAGATAAAATGACGCCGCCTCAATTATCGCAAGATATTGCCGCCAATATTAAAGGGTCAAAAACCTGTTTCATAAAAGGCGCCGGCCATATGGTGATGATGGAAAGGCCGGAGGAATTTAATAACGCTTTAATTACATTTGCTCAATCTTTTTCGTAAAAAAATAAATTTTAATTATAAAAAATATGAGGGATTATGTTTGTCATGCAAAATTTTATTATTGCTTTGGCCAAAATCATTGATATCGCTTTAACGATTTATATGTGGCTTATTATTCTTCGCGCGGTAATTTCCTGGGTAAACGCCGACCCTTATAATAAAATTGTTATTTTTTTATATCGGACAACTGAACCTGTTTTGCGTCCCGTGCGCCGTTTTTTGCCCGGGCAGAATATTGGAATTGATTTTTCACCGGTTGTCGTCATCCTGGTGATTCTTTTTTTGCGGTATTTTTTAGTGGAAACCATTATTCAGTCGGTTCGCTACTTTTGACACAAATAGGAAAAGTTATTTATGGTTACAATAAGAGAATCAAAAAATGGCCTTACTTTTGAAGTGCGTGTAACACCTCATGCCTCCCGTACGCAGATAGCCGGTATTGAGGATGAAGCGTTAAGGGTCAAAGTCACGGCGCAGCCGCGTGAAGGAGAAGCTAATGCCGCCTGCGTGGTAATTCTGGCTAAATCTCTTGGCCTGAAAAGAGGGCAAGTGGAAATTATCTCCGGCGTCAAATCAAGAAAAAAAATTGTGCTGGTAAAGGGTACCAATATAAAAGATTTGGAAGAAAAGATAAAAAAGTTTGCTTGCTGTTAGAGCGCTGTTGCCTGTTTTGAAGCATTTACGACTAAAAAAACCGAAAAAATAAAGCAGAGATGCTTGTTGACTGGCAGTCATAAGTTCCCGTAAAAAATGATAAATAGGGATTGACAAACCATTTAACCTTATATTAAGGGTTACAATCACACTACAACAGAAAGGGAGGGTTGGGTAAATGAAGTGTTTTAAAAAAAGCATTTTTGTGTCGGCAATAATCTTCTTTTTCACTGTGTTTTTTTGGACAGCCGTCTTTGCTGCCGATGATGAAATCAGAATCGGTGTCATTGGTCCGATGAAATTCGTCCAGGGTATAGGCCATTGGAACGGCGCGCTGATGGCTGCAGAAGAAATTAACGCCAAGGGAGGCGTTAAAGTTGGTAAAAAAATGATGAAAATCAGACTTATTCAAGCTGATTCCAACGAATTCTTAAGCGTCACTGATGCAACCAATGCCATGGAACGTCTGATTACTAAAGAAAAGGTACACTTTGTTGTTGGTGGTTTCCGCACGGAAGCAGTGTTTGCCATGCAGGATATTGCCATGGACAGGAGAATCATTTTTATCGGCTGCGGCGCGGCAACGGATGAACTCTGTGGCAGAGTGGCGAAATATTACGATCAGTACAAATATTTCTTTCGCATGACACCGTACAATTCTACCTGCCTTGTAAGAGCGGCGTTTATCCATGTGGCGACCGTTGGTGCATTATTGAAAAAAGAATTAGGGATAGAAAAGGTTAAGGTTGCTTTGGCGGCGGAGAAGGCTCAATGGGCGGACGTAATGGTTCCGATAACCCAGGCCTACGTGCCCAAAATGGGGATGGAATTGGTCGGTGTCTGGAGACCGTCTCCGGTAGCCACGGATGTTTCCGCGGAACTTTCGGCAATTCAGCGTTCCGGCGCGCACATTATTTTCACGGTGTTTTCTTCTTCGGTCGGTATTCCTTTTGCCCGTCAGGGCGGTGAGTTAAAGATTCCCGCGATGCAGGTCGGTATCAATGTGGAAGCGCAGAAAGCGGAATTCTGGCAGGCAACGCGTGGCCATGGCAACTATGTTTTTACCAGTGCTACTTATGCCGAAGGTGTTGAACAAAACGAATACACTTTACCTTTTGTCGAAGGTTACAAGAAAAGATTTGGCGAAGTGCCGACTTATACCGCTGGTACTTATGATGCAGTCAGGTTTGCTCTTGCGGAGACCATTGAAATGGTTGGTACCCTTGATTCTGATACGATAGTGGCCACTTTGGAAAAGCGCGTTTATAAGACTACCCCCAGCACCATCAAATACACGGTAGATAATTTAGGCAGGCCTCTGCATGATATCACTTTTGGTCCCGGCTACGCGACCGGTCTTGGTGTGCAGTGGCAGGATGGTAAGTTGGTTGGTGTGTGGCCTAATCATTGGCAGCCGGCCCCCGGTGTTGATGTTACCTATAAAGGCATGAAACCGATTAAAATCCCACCTTGGATGATTGAATATTACAAAAAGAAAAAATAAGAAGAGGCTTTTTTGCCCGCCCCGTTGCCGGGGGCGGGCATTTTTTTGTAAAAAAATTAAGAGAGCAAGTTGCAATTTTTAGTATTAATGCTTTGTTTGATTAAACAAAATCGTTCAACGCGTTTAAAAAAATAACGGTAAATTTAAAATTTATTGCATTTTTTTTTAAAACAAGTGATTCAGCTTCCGTCTTGGTTTTGTATTTTAAATGTTTTAATTTAGCAAAAAAAATATTGACAAACACGTAAAGCTTCACTAAAGCGTTCAATTATCCAACAGACAATAAACAGAAAGGAGGAGTATTTGTAGTAAATGAAATGGCTTAAAAGTAATGTTTTTGTTCCAGTGTTAGCTTTTGTTTTCGTTATGTTCTTCTGGGCGACAGCTTTTGCTGCCAGCGATGAAATCAGAATCGGTGTCATTGGTCCAATGAAGTTTATACAGGGCAAAAGCCAGTGGAATGGTGCAGTGATGGCTGCTGAAGAAATTAACGCCAAAGGTGGTGTTAAAGTTGGCAGTAAAATGATGAAAATCAAACTTATACAAGCCGATTCTAATGAATTTTTAAGCATTACGGATGCTACCAACGCGATGGAGCGCCTGATTACCAGAGACAAGGTGCACTTTGTTGTGGGCGGTTTCCGTACAGAAGCGGTGTTTGCCATGCAGGACATTGCATGTCAGAATAAAGTAATCTTTATCGGTTGCGGCGCTGCATCAGATGAACTCTGCAACAGAGTGGCCAAGTACTATGACCAGTACAAGTATTTCTTCCGCGGCACACCTTTCAATTCTACCGCCTTGGTAAAAGCTGCTTTTTCTCATGTGGGTAGTACCGCCGAAGTACTGAGAAATGAATTGGGAATCACAGGTCCAATTAAGGTTGCCTTTGTCGCGGAAAAGGCCCAATGGGCGGATGCAATGGTTCCTGCTGTTCAGGCTACTCTTCCCAAGATGGGTATGGAACTGGTCGGCGTCTGGAGACCGTCTCCGGTAGCTACGGATGTTTCCGCAGAGCTATCGGCCATTCAGCGTTCCGGCGCGCAGATTATCTTCACATTCTTTTCCTCTTCGGTGGGGATTCCCTTCGCCCGTCAGGCAAACGAGCTGAAGATTCCCGCTATGCAAGTAGGCATCAATGTGGAAGCGCAGAAAGCGGAATTCTGGCAGGCAACGCGCGGTCAAGGCAATTATGTTATTACTTCCAGCACCTATGCCCGTAATGTGGAATGTAATGAGCTTACAAAACCTTTTGTTGAAGCTTACATAAAAAGATTCGGTGAGGTACCGACCTATACTACCGGTACTTATGAATCTATTAAAATGTCTCTTGTCGACACTATTGAAATGATCGGTACCCTTGACCCCGATAAAATAGTGGCAACCTTAGAAAATCGCGTATATAAGACCCCTCCCAGTACAATAATGTATGTGAAAGATAATCTGGGAAGACATACCCATGATCTAAAATTTGGACCTGGGTACGCAACGGGCATTGCTTCACAATGGCAAGATGGTGAGTTTGTCGGTGTTTGGCCTAATAAATGGAAGCCAGCGCCCGGTGTAGAAGTCACTTTCAAGGGCGTGAAGCCGATTAAAATTCCACCCTGGATGATTAAGGCTTACAAAAAGTAAGCAATAAGCAGCAAAACAACAAATAATCAGCAACTAACTATTCATGGTTCGTTCATCGCTTATTAAGAAAGCGGTGGACGAATACCATGTCTATTAAAAATAGAGAGGTAATCATAATGTCTATTATATTAGACATCATTGTCATGGGTTTGATCAAAGGCAGCATTTACGCTCTTTTGGCTATCAGTTTTTCCCTTATCTTCGGTGTGGCGCGCATCGTCAATATTGCGCATACCGCCTTTTACATGGTTGCGGCCTATTGTATTTATACGGTAACCAACTATATGGGATGGTCTGCTGTTCCGGCTATGTTTGTTGCCGTTATTTTGTCCGTGATCCTGGGAATGGTCATCTATAAGGTATTTCTCAACCCCATCCGGGAGCATGAAGGCGCCGTATTGATAGCGACAATGGCCATAGCAATGGTATTTCAGGAAGTTATGACCTTGTTCTTTTCAGGCTCTTTTTTGAGTGTCCCCAATCTTATTGACGGTTACTTTATTATTTTTGGCGTGAAGGTTTTTTACCAGCAACTTTTGACGCTTTGCGCGGCCGCCCTTGTTATGGTAATATTGATGATATTTTTGTTCAAAACCAAACTGGGTTTGGCCCTTCGTTCCACTGCTCAGGACAGGGAAGTAGCCAATCTAATGGGGATAAATGAGTCCAAAGTGGCCATGATCACTATGGGAATTGCCATAGGACTGGCTGGCTTTGCCGGCGCGATCGTTGTTCCGCTGGAAATTTTGGAACCACATATGTGGGCGACGCCTCTGGTTATGATGATGGCCGTTGTCGTTTTAGGCGGTCTCGGCTCTCTTAAGGGCAGTTTTGTGGGAGCGTACATTATGGGCTTTACCGAAGCTATGGTTGTGTTCCTTTCCCCGCAGGGCGCTTTCTTGAAGATTTCCGTTGCCCTCCTTATAATGATTATAGTTTTGCTTATCAGGCCGGAAGGCCTCTTTGGCGTGTACTTTGAAGAAGAAAGGTAGAGTATTCCATGAAACTAATTTTATTTTACCTGAGAAAACTGTTTGCTGTCTTAAAGAATGAAGTTCTTGTTCTTCCCTCGCGCGTGGCTGTGATAATCTTTTTTCTCTTTATTCTCTTGTTGCCGCTTTTTACTGATGACCTTTATGTTCTGCGCGTGTTCACTCTGGCCAGTATCTTTGCCATTTTTGCCGCGAGCTGGGATTTACTCTCCGGTTTTACAGGGCAGCTGAATTTTGGGCACGCCCTTTTCTTTGGCGTGGGAGCATATAGCGCTGCCTTAATAAACCTTCACTGGCAACTCGCGCCTTGGTTAAGTATTCCGCTTGGCGCTTTAATCGGTGTCGCTGCCGGTTTGATTGTGGGAATTCCGGCTCTGCGCCTCAAAGGAACTTATCTGGCATTGACGACGCTGGCCTTTCCTATCATAGTAACGGGGCTGGTTTTCACTTTTCCAGACTTTACCGGCGGTGAACTAGGAATTTCTGGAATTCAGAAACTGGCGCCGACGCGCATTCACGAGTATTATATCATATCGATTCTGATGCTTGGTTTGTGCACCATCATGTGGAAAATAACAGACTCCAACACGGGCATTATCTTTCACGCTATCCGCGAGGATGAAATAGCCGTAAGGGCTTCCGGCGTCAACACGACGCGTTATAAACTCCTGGCTTTCTGTCTGAGCGGTTTTTTTGCCGGAATTGCCGGCGGACTCTACGCGCATTTTATGAGGATTGCCGGACCTTCTGTACTGGAAATTTCGCTGTCTTTCATGGTGGTCATCTGGGCTATGTTCGGCGGGGCGGCAACGATTTACGGGCCGATTGGAGCGGTATTTTTCCTCTACCCGCTGGTGGAGTTTATGCATGTGATTCAGGATTACCGCACATTGATGTTCGCGTTTGTTGTGTTGTTGGTTCTTTTGTTTATGCCGGACGGTTTGTTTCGTTGGCTGCGGGAGAAAATCGAAACCGAATGCCCACGCTGTAAAGTGAGAAACATTGCCACGCGTGATACGTGCCGCATCTGTACGGCACCCTTGAACTAAAGTTGTTGGACGTAAAATTTAAGAACATCAAAATTATGTCCCGTCAATGGCGGGTAAAAGATTGAGAGGACAAGTAAATGAATGCAAAAGAATTTTATATGTCAAAACCGTGGGTAAAGCATTATCCCGAAGGCACATCCGAGATAGCGGAGATACCTGAAGGACTATCTGCTCCTGATATGTTTGAAGATGCCGCGGCAAAATATAGTAAAAAATCTGCGCTGATTTTTTACGGCAGGGAAATAAGTTACGCGCAGTTGAAAGAACTTATTGATCGTTTTGCTACGGCGCTTGCCGATTTGGGTGTTAAAAAGGGAGATACAATAGCCCTCTATTTGTTGAATTGTCCACAGTACATAATCGCTTACTTTGCGACCTTGAAACTGGGCGCTAAGGTTACGCCAATCAGCCCTGTTTATACAAGCCATGAAATTAAACATCAGCTTGAGGACAGCGACGCGAGTATAATGGTTTGTCAGGATATTCTTTATGATAATGTGGAAAGAACCGGTGTGTCTCTAAAACATGTTATTGTTACCAGTGTTCTTGCATATTTACCAAAACTGAAGAAGGTTTTGGGCAAAAGCTTGCTGGGAAAGGACTACGCGAACCTGCATGTTCCCACTCCTGAAGAAATGGCCAAAGCGGGTCTTATTGATTTTGAAGCGTTAATTAAGAAGTATCCGCCCAATCCGCCTCAAGTAAAAATTGATCCTAAAAATGACATTGCCGCGCTTCCCTATACGGGAGGCACAACGGGTCTTCCCAAAGCGGCCGTTCTTACTCATTATAATATGGTCGCGGTGGTGCATCAGATTAAGTCTTTATGGCCTTTCTTGGAAGACGGTAAAGAAGTCAGCATTGCCTTTTTGCCCTTCTTTCACATCTATGGCCAGGTGGTTAACATGCTTACCGGTCTTTCCCGCGGATTTACCCTGGTGTTGTTTACCACTCCAGATATTGAAGAAATTCTCGACGCCATGGAAAAGTATAAAGCGTCTACTTTCAACGGTGTACCCACGATGTTTGAATTTCTTAAAGAGTATGAAAAAACTTACAGGGTAAACTGGAAAAAAGTTAAGCTTATCAGCTGTGGCGCGGATACTCTGCATGATTCAACTGTGGAGGCATGGGAATCAAGAACCGGCACCAAGATTCATGAAGGTTTCGGCATGACGGAAACAACCGGCGTCAGCCACAGCAATCCATATCAGAAGACAAAAAAGGGTTCTTTCGGAGTACCCATTCCCAATGTAAAAGCGGCCATCATAGAATATGAAGGTTCAGAATTTATCCCGATTGGTGAAGTAGGGGAAATGATTCTCAGCGGCCCGAATATCATGCAGGCTTACTGGAAAAGAGAAGAAGAAAGCAAAAAATCATTGATTAATATCGACGGGGAAATATGGCTCAGAACGGGAGATATTGTCAGCATGGATGAAGAAGGATATTTTCACTTTTTCGACCGTAAGCGTGACTTGATCAAGTTTAAAGGTTATTCGGTGTTTGCCCGCCACGTGGAAGAGGTGCTCTACTCGCATCCGCAGATTAAGGCGGCCGGTGTCGTGGGCGTGCCCGATCCCAAGGTCGGTAATATTATTAAGGCTTACGTTGTTTTGGAAAGTGAGGCGCGAGGTAAGGTATCTGAAGAAGACGTTATAAAATTCTGTTCGGAAAATCTGGCCCATTACAAAGTTCCGAAAATAATAGAGTTCCGTGGTGAACTTCCGAAAACGGACGTGGGAAAGGTTTCGCGCAGGGAATTAAGAGAAGAAGGGGAGGCCTGTTGATATGAGCCAAGCTTTTCTGGAGGTAAAGGAACTTACGAAGAAGTTCGGTGGTCTCACGGCGGTTAATGATGTGTCATTTTCCATGGAGAGGCACCAGATAATCGGTCTTATCGGGCCGAATGGCGCGGGGAAAACCACATTGTTGCGTCTTATGACCGGAATTTTAAAGCCGGACACCGGCAGTGTTCGTTTTATGGGACAGGAAATGGCCGGAAAAAAGACATGGGATATTGTAAACAAAGGAATGGTTTCCACGTTCCAGAATATGCGGCCGTTCCGCAGACTGCCGATTATTGCCAATGTTATGGTCGCTTGTCTGTGTCCCCGTGCTCTCAAGAGAGGGGAATGGGTGAAAAAAATCGAAGCCAAAGCAATGGATGCGTTGGAATTCGCCGGAATTTCCGACATGGCCAAGGAAAACGCGTCTGTTCTTTCGCAGGGCGATCTCAAGCGACTGGAAGTGGCGCGGGCAATTGCCACGGAACCGGAGCTTTTATTGCTGGATGAACCTTTTGGTGGCTTGAGCCCGGCGGAAACCGACCTTATGGCGAAATCGATTAAGCGCCTGCACAAAGGTGGCCGTTTCGGCCGTCTGCACAGCGAAGGACCGGCCATGATTATTGTTGAGCATAAGCTGCAATGGTTGATGATGATCGCGACGCGTATCATTGTTTTAAGTTTTGGAACTGTTATTGCCGACGGACCGCCGGAAGAAATTATTAAAAATCCCACTGTTGTCGAGGCTTACCTCGGCCAAGGAGGTAATTAACATTGCTACTCGAAGTCGCTAATGTATCAGTTTGGTATGATAAGGCTATGCTTATTAATGATGTGAGCATGGGTGTAGACACAGGAGAACTGGTCAGTCTTGTTGGTCCCAATGGGGCGGGGAAATCCACGTTACTTCGGACAATTACTGGATTGGTAGCTTGGGAAAAAGAGCTGACAAAAAGATCGACGCATGGTGAAATTAAATTGGAAGGGCAAATAACCTTTGATGGTGAACGCATTGATCAGGTACCTGCACACGACATCGTTAAGCGAGGCTTGATTCTTGCCCCGGAAAGAAGAAGGCCTTTTAAGGAAATGACGGTGATTGACAATCTGATGATCGGTGCCTATCTCTTGCATGATAAAGCGAATATTGAAGAAAACCTGGAAAAAGTTTATCAGTTGTTTCCCGTGCTCAAAGAGAGGTCTCATCAGGTTTCCGGCACGCTTTCCGGCGGTGAGCAGCAGATGCTGGCGGTTGGCCGGGCACTGATGTCCAATCCGAAATTGCTGTGCATTGACGAGCCCTCGACCGGTTTGGCGCCAAAATTACGGGCGGAAGTTTTTCAAAAAATCAAGGAAATTAGTGATTCGGGCATTACCGTTCTTTTGGTTGAACAGGAAGTAAGCACGGTTTTTAAAATGGCAACGCGTAACTATGTTCTTTCTTCCGGAAAGATTATCGCGGAAGGGAAAGGAGATGAATTACTGCAAAACGAGTTGCTTCGTAAAACATACTTGGGGCTCTAAGTTATCAATTTTGTTATTAAAAAGCGTGTCATGAGTGCAAAAGTATTCAATATGACACGCTTTTTTGTGCAGGGTAAATTAATTGTCAAACGAAAAACATGTAAATACAGTATAAAACATCAATACTTATAGTGAATTTTGCCAATAATCTTGGTTTAATAGCTGAGGGTGTTGATAAGTGATTAGTTCTTAAAAAGGTATTGACAAAACAAATCAGCTTTATTTAATATTTTTTAAACCCTTCAAACGAAGTTTTGAAAGTTGCATATACGCGCGAAGGTTTGACTTAGTAATGTTTTAAAAGTTTTTCCCGCATAGTGTGTAAGATTTGTCCCGTAGCTAATTTGGAGAGAAAAAATTAACGAAGGGAGAAGTTGAGCATGTGGGTGTATATACAAAATTTGCTCGTCTATACCTTTATTCTAGGTTCCATCTACCTTTTGGTTGCCTTGGGTTTTTCTATCATCTGCGGTGTCTTAAGAATTTTTCATCTCGGCTACGCGTATATATTTCCATTAACTGTTTACACCACATGGATGTTTTTAACGGATTTCGGTTGGGGCCTGATACCTTCGATTTTCGGTATGGTGGCGGTTCAGTTTGTCATCGCGTTCCTTATCTATAAGGGCATTATTAAAAGATACCTTGATAAGGAACTAGAAATGCTGGTCGGCCTTTTACTTTTAACGACGATAATTGAGCAAACAATAAATTATAAATATCCCATGCAAACCGGTGTGTACTTGCAGACCGAATTGATAAAGGGCACGACTCAGATAGGCTCTGTTGTTGTTTCCACACAACTTTTAGTCGGATCAATTATCGCTCTTTTTCTGACGGCAATTTTTGTTTTGTTCTTCCTCAAAACAAGAACAGGTCTGGCCATAAGAGCCATTTCTCAGAACATTTACAGTTCCCAGATTGTTGGCATTAATGTTGAGACACTTTATGTTTTTACAATGATGCTCGTCCTTGTGCCCGTTATGATCGGTACGTTGATTATAGCACCGGTCTGGACAGTCGATCCGTTTATGGGGCAGATTTATATGTTTACCGCTATTCTTGTTGCCGTTCTGGGCGGGTTAGGAAATATGAGAGGAACAATTATCGCCAGCTTTCTTATCGGTGCGGTTCATGCGGTGATGTGTTTTATCTTGGGAGAACCGCGTTTTATGACGCTTTCAGCCTTGGTGCTAGTCATGATTGTTTTGGTAGTAAGGCCGCAGGGATTAACCAGGAGTGAATCTTTATGGTAGATATTGAATTAAAAAGAGATCGGCTTACGATAAGGTTCAAAACCCAAAAATGGGAATGGATGATTGAACCCAGATACTGGCGAAACTCCATATTGTGGGTCGCGTTATTACTTGTTTTTCCCGCGGTATCCTATTTCGTAAGCCCTGGCCTTATCAATACAATGATTTCGGCGAATCTTTTGGCCGCTATCGCTATTCCGATGTCGCTGATGACGTTGGGTACTGGCCGTGTCAATTTCGGTCCTAACTTCTACGTTGGCGTTGGCGGTTATGCCGCCGCTCTTCTCAGCATAGCTTATGGCTGGGGCCCCGTGGCAACATTGCCATTTGCGATTCTGACCACTCTCTTCGCCGCGCTGATTTTCAGTCCCCTGGTTATTGTGGCCCGAGGTCTCTACTATGTTCTGCTCTCGTTGCTTTTACCCTTTGTCTTTTTTGAAGTAACAGTTATTTACACCGATATTTTTAAGGGAGATACCGGCCTTTTCGGAATAAAACCGCTCATGGATCTGGGCAATGCCAAAATTAATTTTCTTGTTTTGGCTTATCTTTCAATTTTTATTATGATTTCGTACCTATTGATCGTCAATAAGATTATCAAGTCACGCTATGGATTGATTATGGCCACAATAAATGACGATGAGGAAGTGGCGCACGGTATCGGCGTGAACATTAATAAAGTTAAGATTATTTCTTTTGTTTTTGCTGCATGCCTGATCGGGATTGTCGGGTGGTTTTATGCGCATTATTTTTCTTCATTTTCCGGTCAGACTTATCTTACGTTTACTTTTATGCTGAAAATATTTTTAGCAATGATGATAGGAGGCAGAACTCAGATATTCGGATGTGTTGTTGGAGGTTATTTCGTCGCCTTTTTGGAAATGTTTCTCATCAGAACTATGGGGCCCATGCAAGCGTTTGTATTCCCCATCATTCTCATCATCTTCCTTTTTATACTTCCGGAAGGCCTTTTCGGGATATATCGCAAACGCCGTTATAGAGAATATTTCCCAACAATACACGTGCGGAGGTAGATGAATTCATGGCGGAACTTCTGATTGTCGACAACATCACGAAAACTTTTGGCGGAATTGTCGCCGTACATAATTTATCCTTTTCTATTCAAGAAGGAGAAACATTGGGATTTATTGGTCCCAACGGAGCGGGTAAATCGACTGTCGTTAATGTTCTTTCCGGTTATCTTGAAGCCGATTCCGGCAAGGTTGAAATGAACGGCGTTAATATAACGAAAATGAAACCCTATCAGCGGGTACATATAGGGCTGGCGCGTACCTATCAAATTCCCCGCCCCTTTCCCGAATTGACGGCGTTGACCAGTGTCGCCGCTTCGGCGCTGTGCGGTAAAAAGCGCATCAACCAAAGTTTTGAAGACGCCTTAGTGGAAGCCACTCATTATCTGGAATTCGTCGGCCTTTTCAGTAAAAGAAATATTCTGGCCCGCGATCTGACTTTTTATGAGTTAAGAATGCTGGAATTGGCACGGGCTTTGGCTACTACTCCGAAGCTTCTTTTTATCGACGAGGTCATGGCGGGACTCAATCCCCCCGAAGCCAATAACGCCGTTAAACTGATTGCCCGGGCCAAAGAAGAATTTGGTGTGACCGTTTTCTGGATAGAGCATGTTATGGCTGTTCTTATGGAAGCAGCCGATCGAATTATTGCCATAAATTACGGTGAAAAAATCGCCGACGGTACCCCGGATGAGGTGGTGAACAACGAAGCAGTAATTGAAGCTTATTTGGGCAGAGGGTGGAAAACATATGCTTGAAGTCAGCGAACTTAATGTTTCTTACGGTGTTATTCCTGTGCTTCATGATGTCAGTTTTTATGTAAAAGAAGGGGAAATAGTGACCATTCTTGGTTCCAATGGTACGGGTAAAAGCACCATATTGAATACTATTCAGGGTTTTATGAGGTCGACTGGCAGGATAATTTTCCGTCAGGAACCAATACAAAATTTACCACCGCATAAAATTGTGGATATGGGCATTGTGCAGGTACCTGAGGGTAGCAAATCATTTCCCTACATGACGGTTAAGGAAAACCTTCTGTTGGGAGCGTATCGAAGGGCTTCTTGGAAGAAAAGGAAAGAAACGTTGGACTATGTTTATAATTTATACCCGATCCTGAAAAAGAGATCGAATCAAATGGCAAGGCTTCTCAGTGGCGGAGAACAACAGATGTTAAAAATAGGGAGAGGGCTTATGGCCAACCCTAAGCTGATTATGGTGGATGAGCCGTCGATAGGGCTGGCTCCGTTGATTGTGGACGCTGTTTATGAAACTCTGGCCAGGCTGCGGGACTCGGGAATTACAATTTTATTGACCGAACAAAATGCTCTTCGCGCTCTACAGTTAGCCACCCGGGGTTACATTATTCAGGACGGCAGGGTGGTTATGGAAGATACAGCGGAAAATCTGATGAAAAATAATTTGGTCAAGAAGGCGTACTTGGGGAGATAAACGAATCATGGAAGATTATTTTTCTTATACGGAAAAACTATTTGCTCCTGCCGAGGCAAATCAAAAGCCGGAAGCATTAAAAGGAATTCGTGTTCTTGATTTTTCCCATGTCATTTTTGGACCCGTCGCCGCCAGAATTCTCGCGGATTACGGAGCAGAAGTAATCAAACTGGAACTGCCCTTCTTCGGCGATCTTTGGCGTCCGGCTACCTACTGGGGAAAATACTGGAAGCACTCCAATCCCATCTGGCACAATATAACGAAGAACAAATATTTTCTTTCCGTAAATCTCAAGCTCGAAAAATCCAAGGAACTCATTTACAAGATGGCGGAAACCGCGGATGTGGTTATTGAAAATTTTGCTCCCGGCACGGCAGAGACATGGAAAATTGGCTACACTCAAATCAGTAAAATTAATCCCAGGATTATTTTCCTGAGTTGCTCCACTTACGGTCAGTATGGCCCGATGCGCTTTTTCCCCGGATGGGACCTGCTGGCGCAGGCGGCGAGCGGCGTATTGAGTCTCAACGGCTATCCAGATACGGACAAGTTTTATAAACTTCCGGACTATCTGGGTGATTTTGTGCCGGGTAATTTCGGCGCCTTATCCATAATGATGGCCCTTTATTACAGAAAAAAAACGGGGAAAGGTCAGTACATAGATTTGGCGCAGTCTGAAGCGTTGATGCGCCTTTTATTCAATTACACATATCATAGTGTAACCGGAGGAGCTATCGGGAGAACAGGCAACGTTGACCCTACCATGGTACCGGCGGCAATTTTCAAAACAGCTGATGAAAAGCATGTTGCTTTGGCTTGCACGACCCACGAACAGTTTAAGAGCCTCCTGAACGCTATGGGAAAAGAAAATTTACTTGGAGATGATCGCTTTACAAACAATTTTGAAAGACTAAAACCGGAAAACGCAAAATTCCTCAATAATATTGTTGCCGATTGGGTCAAGAACAAAACCTGCGCTGAGATTATTGAAATTGCGGTCATTGCTTCTTTCCCGGCGGCGGAAGTTGTCGATGACTATATGATTTGTCATGATAAATGGCGCCGCGCCCGAGGCAGTGTTGTTCTTTTTAAAGATGATATGTATGGCGAATTGGTTATTGCCGGTCCCTCGGCACAGTTAAGCGGCACGCCCTCAAGAACAAAATGGCTGGCTCGCCCGCTTGGTTACCATAATCGGATTGTGCTGAAAAAGTTTCTTGGCATGTCGGAAGAAGAAATAAAGTCATTGGAAAAGAAAAAGGTCATAGGTACTTTTGACGACAGACCCGGTTTAAAACCCCCCGTCTATTATAACCTTAATGAAGATACCATATGCAACTACGGCAAAGAGGTTTGTAAATGAGCCCGAAAAAACAAAAGGAAGCAATATATACCCGACATGGTTCTTCGCGGCTAGCGGAATTGGCAAAGGCGCTGGCGGAAATCATGAACCCTGAAGGCAAGGCGGAAGTAATGGATGATTTGCTTATTTTGGATGCAAGTTACGCCAATTTTGCCGGTATTATCGCCGCCAGCCTTTTCGCGGAATTCGGCGCGGAAGTTATCAAAATTGAGCCTCCGGAAGGTGATCCTGCACGTTTCATGACGCCATTTGGTGTCCATGTAAAAGGCACAGGGATACCGTTTATAATGGAGGCGAGAAATAAACGCTATATGACTCTTGATTTAAAAAACAACAATCAAGATAGGGCAATTTTTGATAAATTGTCCCGAAAGGCAGCGGTGGTGATTGAAACTTTTCCTCCCGGAGATATGGATGCGTGGGGAATAGGTTATCGCCAGCTTAGCGAGAAAAATCCAAGTCTTGTGTATATTGCTATTACTCCCTACGGCCAGTACACAGAACAGGCCAGAAAGTTTGCCCGGATGCCTGATGCCGATATTACCTCGCAGGCGGGATCGGGGCTTCCCGCACAAATGGGAGATGTGGCGGATAAAGGAGAGCCTTATAACTGGCCGCTGCGTGCCGGAATGTGGGCGGGCTGGTATATATCGGGGTTAAGCGCCACGCTTGGCGCGACAGTAGCGCTGTTTCACCGGCAAAATACGGGAAAGGGACAGATGGTGGATGTGGCCACCATGGATGCTTATTCGTCAATGGTGGGAATCCCGGCATCCATCGGTTGCACATGGGGAAAAGCACGCCCAAGAATTGGAGTGCTTGATTTTATCTTGTATCCTTATGGTCATTGGAAATGTAAAGACGGATATGTGGCGATTGCTGCGCCGCGGGATCATGATTTTCGGGCATTGTTGAAAATTTTGAAACTATGGGAAATTGAAGACGACTGGCGATATTCATCGGATCGTATACCGGATATACTGGAGCAGGCGACCCATCTGCATAAACTTATTGAGAAAGAAACTGTTAAATATACCGCTGATGAATTGGTCGGCATGGCTTTGAATTACAGCAAGAAGTCGGCGAGGTCCAAATGGAGGGGGGGCGGAGTGCCTATCGTCATGAGATTGATGACACCCGAAACTGCCATGGAAAACAAGCAGTGGCATATCCGCAAAACTTTTCAGGAATTTCATGACGACGCTTTGGGCAAATTCACCATCAGCGCTAATTTTGTCAAGATGTCCGAATCACCTCCACGGGTAAAATGGGTTTCTTGCGAGATAGGCAAAGATAACGAATATGTCAGGGATAAATATATTAAGGAATAAATTGATAGATGATTCACCGTTCTTGAGGAACGGGTATAATAAATATAGATTATTTTAAAAAGGGGAGGTGTTACGATGAAGAAAAAAAATAAAGTTGCTGCAGTTGCAGTCTCCATAGCGTTGGCAGTTTTATTTTCGCTGTTGATGTTATGGCCGTCCGCGTCTTTATCGCAAACAAAAGCGCCGCCGAAAGGAGAACCCATTGTTATTGGTTATGTCGGTCAAGTTGCATCTCCTGGTACCAAGCCATGCATGGATATCCAACAAATGGCCGTGGATGAAATCAACGCTGCGGGGGGCATCCTGGGACGACCGGTTAAGTATATTGTCCAGGATGGCAAAGGAGACACGTCGCTGTCGGTAGAAGCCGCAAGAAAGCTGATCATCGAAGATAAAGCGACGTTTGTTTCGGTTGAGGGCCGCTCGGAAATCTGTTTAGCGGTGCAGGAGAATTCGGGCAACCTGTTTAAGGAATATCCTCATATCCTTGTGTTTAACGGCCCTATGGGCTCTGAGTTAACGGCGCGCATTATCGATGAAGCTCCTAAATACGATTTCTGTTTCAGAGATTGGGATCCGGAGCCAGCCCATTATGCCCAAACGAAGTACATTATGGAAAAGACATGGAAGAAGGATTTGGGCGTGAAAAAAATCGCCATACTTTGGGAGGATTTAGCTTGGACGACTGAATGGAGAAAAGGTATTGATTATATCAATCTGCCGACTTGGGAAAAACTGGCGGAAAGTGTTGGTTTAAAGGTTGTTTACAGCAAAGCAGTTAAACCGCGTGGGACGATGTATATGCCCATCTTGCAGGAAATTGCCAACAAAAAGGCAGATTTAATCTTTTTTGTAAGCTCCTGGTTTACCGATACCGACGCTTTTGCCAAGCAATGGGCGGATTCCGCAGCCAAAGATATTTATGTCTCTCTGTATGGTGGCGTTGCGCAGACGCGTGCATTCTGGTCCATGACCGGTGGTAAAGCACTGGGAATCTTCTCGTCGTTCACTGATCTGGATGTCCCGGTAACATCCAAGACCTTGCCTCTTATGGAAAAGGCTATCAAGAGAAATATCCCCATGCAGATTCATGTGCACATTGCTTACGCCGATATTTATCATTTTAAAGCTGCTATTGAGGCGGCGGGAGGAACGAACGATATTAAGAAATTGATTAAGGCCATGGAAGAGGTAGAAACAGAATATTCTTTGGGTAAAGTGAAATATGAAACGCAAAAGGTAAAACCATTTTACCACTCACGGGTAAGGGTCAATCCGAAAGATCCGTGGAAAACTATCCCCGGATATTATTATCAGCTACTTATTCAGTTCCAGGAAGGCGGGAAAATTGTTTATTTGAACGAATCCTGTCCCGAAAATGAAAAGGCAATGGCGAAATTTATTAATCCGAAAGCCGTTAAAACGCCAGCACAGTTAAGAAAGATTCAGGCAGGAGGCAGGTAGAGGAACCGTTAAATTAATGTCGTTTGAGAGGCGGCCATGACAGTGGCCGCCTCTTTTTTGCCCATTTAATTATATTCATGATATTTTGATATTGCTTCACAAAGATATATGAATTATTCTTTTCATTGTTTAAAATGCGTAGGCGTGATTAATGAATGATTAAGTGGTTATTGGGAGGATATCATTATTTCTGAAAAAACCAAGGTGGCTAAAGCGGCTGGGGTTGTCGGCGCCGCCACAATGCTCAGCCGCATTTTTGGCCTTTTACGCGATGTTGTGATTGCGGCTTTTTTTGGTGCCGGATGGAAAACAGATGCTTTCTGGGTTGCCTACCGTATACCAAACATGCTGCGCCGGTTGTTGGGAGAAGGTGCCCTTACCATTTCTTTTGTGCCGGTTTTTACGGAATATTTGCAGAAAAAAACAAAAGAAGAATCCCTTGAGCTGGCGTCCGTTGTTTTTACTATTTTATCCATTGTTTTGGTGGTTATTTCAGCACTGGGCATTATATTTTCTCCAATAATTGTTGGAATAATTGCTCCGGGCTTTATCAATGACCCGCAACAATTTGCCTTGGCTGTTTTTTTAAATCGGTTGATGTTTCCCTACATTTTTTTTATTGCCCTTGTTGCCTTGTGTATGGGCATCTTGAATTCCTTTCAACATTTCAGTGCGCCTGCTTTGTCTCCCGTAATGTTGAATATTGCCATGATCGCGGCAGCTTTGACCTTACGCGATTATTTTGCCGAACCTATAACGGCACTGGCTATAGGTGTCTTGCTGGGAGGTGTTCTCCAGCTGGTCATGCAGTGGCCATTTCTTGTTAAGTTCAAAGTAAAATTAAAAACAAAAATTGACCTGAAGCATCCGGGGCTTAAACAAATCGGTTATTTGTTTTTGCCGGCTGTATTCAGCTCATCAGTCAACACACTTAATGTATTTGTAGGGACCATTCTTGCTTCTCTGCTACCCTACGGATCTGTCACTTATCTTTTTTATGCCGATCGAGTTATGGAGCTGCCGCTGGGCGTGTTTGCTATCGCTATCGGCACCGCGACCCTGCCCAGCTTTTCACGGCATGTCGCGGAACAAAATATTGAAGAATTGAAATCCAGCCTTTCTTTTTCCTTGCGTCTGACGTTGTTTTTAATTATTCCTTCAATGGTTGCCTTGATGGTTCTTAGTCAGCCGATTGTGTCGGTTTTATTTCAGAGGGGAGCTTTTGATGCCCGGGCGGCCATTTTAACTGGCCAGGCCCTAATTTGCTATTCTCTTGGACTATGGGCCTTTTCCATCATTCGCGTTTATATATCTGCTTTTTATTCTCTGAAGGATTCCAAATGGCCGCTCAAGGCGGCGCTGATTGCTTTTGGGGGCAACATAATTTTCAGCGTCCTTTTGATGTATCCGTTAAAACATAATGGTCTTGCCCTGGCCAATTCGTTTGCGGTAATAATCAATATTTTTGTGCTCAATATGGCGCTCAAAAAAAAGATTGGCAAGTTTTTGGACAAACTATTCTACATGTCCATTGCTAAAATTATTTTATCTTCTTTGGTTATGCTGGGCGTGATACTGCTTATCAATTATTATCTTTCTTGGGATATCACAGCGAATTTTCAAGATAAGGCGATTTATCTTCTTGTAACAATAGTGGCGGGGGCGTTTTCGTTTTTTATCGTTGCTTACTTTCTGAAAAGCAGGGAAATACACGCGCTCGTTAAACTTGTGAAGAACCGCTTGGGTCGTTCCTAGAATTAATACGGCGGACAAAATGATTGACTTCAATTACTCAAAATGTTAATTCTCACCGTCTTTTGAAAAAGAACAGCCTAATTTTGATAGGAAATATATGTTGGATATCAGGTATTTAAGGCAGAACATTGATTTGGTCCGCAAGAAATTGAGGCAAAGGGGGCAGGCGATTGACTTTGATCGATTCCTGACGTTGGACAAGGAAAGAAGAGATATCTTGCTGGCCGTGGAAACTTTGCGCAATGAGCGCAATGATGCATCCAAAGAGATAGGCAGACTAAAAAAAGAAAAAAAAGACGCCGCCCCTCTTATTGCCAAGATGGCGGAGGTTTCAGAAAAAATAAAGCGACTCGATGATAATTTAAAAGCCGTTGAGGATGATCTTAATAAGTTCATGCTTATGGTTCCCAATATGCAGCACGAATCCGTGCCGGTAGGTAGCGGCGAAAATGATAATGTGGTTGTTCATCTTGGTGGTGAAAAACCCGTTTTTAAATATGAACCAAAGGAACATTGGGAGATCGGTGAAAATTTAAATATTTTGGATTTTAGCCGTGGTGCTAAAATTGCCGGCGCTCGCTTTACTTTATATAAAGGTATGGGAGCCGCCTTGGAAAGGGCATTAGTCAATTTCATGCTTGATTTGCATGTCGGCGAACATGGTTATACTGAAGTGCTCACGCCTTTTATGGTTAATCGTGAAAGTATGACCGGCACCGGACAGTTGCCGAAGTTTGCCGAGGATCTTTTTAAAATCGATGGGATGGAATATTATCTGATACCCACGGCGGAAGTTCCGGTGACGAATATCTATCGGGAAGAAATACTGGAAGAAAGCAATTTGCCGGTTTATTATGTCGCTTATTCACCCTGTTTTCGTTCTGAGGCTGGTTCTTATGGCAAGGATACGCGCGGTTTGGTGCGTCAGCATCAGTTTAACAAAGTAGAAATGGTTAAATTTACCAAACCGGAATATTCTTACGATGAATTGGAGAAGTTGACTGCTAACGCGGAAGCGGTGCTGGATAAGTTGGGGATTCATTATCGTACGGTTAATTTATGCGCCGGCGATCTGGGTTTTTCATCTGCTAAAACGTATGATGTGGAAGCATGGATGCCGGGGCAAAATGTATATCGGGAAATTTCATCCTGCAGCAACTTTGAAGATTTTCAGGCGCGCCGTGCTTCCATTCGCTTCCGGCGCGAGGATAGCGGTAAGATAGAATTTGTGCATACGCTAAACGGGTCCGGATTGGCTGTGGGCCGCACGGTGGTAGCGATACTAGAGAATTATCAGCAGGCAGACGGGAGTGTTATCATACCGGAAGCTTTGAGGCCTTATCTGAGAGGAGTTGATAGAATATCTCGATAGTGAGTGCTGGCCGACTTTCGGTGAAAAGGAATAATTAAGGAGGGATGGCCGAGAGGTCGAAGGCGGCGGTCTTGAAAACCGTTGGACGAAAGTCTCGCGGGTTCGAATCCTGCTCCCTCCGCCAGTAAAATGTAAGAAGCGTCCAGTGTGCTTTAATTTGACGCATTGTTTTAATATCGACCAGATAAAAAGCGGAGAGATGGCTGAGTGGTCGAAAGCGATCGCCTGCTAAGCGATTGTACGCCCCTAAAAGGTGTACCGCGGGTTCAAATCCCGCTCTCTCCGCCATTTTGAATAGCGGATCTGAGGTAAACGTGCATGTCATTATAATGCTCAGCGCCCATGGCTCAGCTGGATAGAGCGCCAGACTACGAATCTGGATGTCGGAGGTTCGAATCCTCCTGGGCGCGCCAGAAAAAAAAGGATTGGGGATACCAGTCCTTTTTTTATTGTTAAAAAAGCGGAAATTTTTTAGCTTCCAGTTTCGCGGTCACAACCTGATAAAGCAGGGCGAAAAAGTCATGATAATCATTTCGGTCGGCAACGGTAATATTGATATGGTGTCTGGGCAGAGAGCTTTCCACCGCCTGCACCGATTATCACAAATTTAATATTGTTAATTGTTTCTACATCTATCGTTTATTAGATAGTCACAAGTCTGGTAACCTGCAAGAACACGTTTTTGCATCCTGATGGTTAATGACAAACAATTAGATTGTTGTAAAAAATGTAGATTATTTTATGGCGTCAAGCCGCGCTTTTTCAATTCCATCCGCACATCTATTCGCCGCGCCCGCAATTCTTCGGCAGTGTATCCGGTTGCTCCGGATGATACACCGACACCGCCTCCCGTGTGTCGTCCAAACCCTCCTATACCGATACCAACTTGCGGCCCGGATTGTTTTTCCTGCTTTTCAATTTCATCGTTAAGGCGGTAATAATAGCGCAGGAGGTCATCATTGGTCATTTTTTTATAATCTTCGGCGATTAATTCTGATGTATTATCAGCGGCGCATCCAAAAATAAAAAAACCAGCGGTAACAATCAACAAAAACAAAACAAAATTTTGCTTTCTTTTCATATTTTTATTCCTCCAAATAACTTATCGGTGATAATTTTAATCATTGCATGCATAGAAACCTATACTATTTTATTTATAGTAAATATGCAATTTACTATTTGAATTGTTATAGATAAAAGAACCCCCCTAAAACAGGGGGCTTTAGGGGGGCAAGTTATGTAATCAGATCATGTTTTTTGTATTCAGACATCCTTTCTTTTTTTCCAGGCTTCCTGATAGAAGCGCATGACACACAAAAAGACTGCCAGAAGGAAGAAACCTAGCATGAAATTGGGTGCGGTTCCGAAAAGTGTATCCAGCAGGTGCCCCACGTAGAGGAAGAGAAAAGAGGCAATGACCATGGCGAAACCCCAAGCCGAAAGCATCAGGATGCCACCGAAAGTTGCATACTTTTCATATGGTGTGGAATGTATCGTTCGCATCTTTTGCCCATCCTTTTCAAAAATCCGGTTATTTTTTTCAGCTGACCATAGTTTTTACCGCTTCGATGACGGGATTGGTGAAAAGCGCCATCAAGACGGTGTAGAGAGCAAAGACACCGACGGCTTCGGAAGTGTACATTTGTTCGTATTTGCGT